>Ga0209191_1000055_pt1 | contig 91523 bp, 115 predicted proteins | sample S_130626_EF_Meta_FD_187320 | JGI IMG/M metagenome (GOLD analysis project Ga0209191, IMG submission 187320) | Freshwater microbial communities from Lake Simoncouche, Canada to study carbon cycling - S_130626_EF_MetaG (SPAdes) (version 2) | ecosystem: Environmental > Aquatic > Freshwater > Lake ...
CCATTAATCGACTAAAATACCCTCTATACTATCTATTATATCAGATGGAGATTGACCTTCATTAAATTTCTTTAAATATCTCATTAAGTATATATAAAATTTTAATATATAATTTATGGCGAATTTTAATTTTATAGATTTCTATATCTGTTATCCAGGACACCCAATGTTTAAATTGGCAGAACTTATCGAAGATGATGTAATCAGAGTTATCATACAAAAGTATGAAATGATTATTTTCACTAATAAAGGTGAAGTTTTAGGTGAACCTAACTTTGGTGCAAACCTAACTGAGTTACTACACGAAACTAGATTGTCATCAGAATCGATTGAAGGAGAACTGATGGCACAGATTGCAGATTATATACCAGAGGTAGATTCTGTTCCTTACGAATTATATGTAGAGTTTTTTGAAGATCCTGAAAGATACCAAGAATATATGGTTATAAATTTTACGGTTTCTGATTATCAAGTTTATGCGACAGTAAATTAAAGTCTATAAGAATTATTGTTCCAATAGTTTTCACCATATTCAACAAATATTTCCTCACCAGATTCTATATCTTTTGTTGCAACAAGAACAACATCATCACCATCCATTGAAATGATACAATTATTTTTAAAACCTGTATTAGAACCCTCTGCATCATTAGCATATTTTGCAAAACAATCAGTTTGTTTACAATCTAATATATCACCATTTGGTAGGTTCATGAAATAATCATCATCTCCTGATTCAGTTCTTGATTTAACTTCCTCATCAGAAAGTATTTCTCCTTTAAAAACAGAAATAACCTCGTCTTTTTCAATATCAATAGCAGTGAATAAACCTCTACCAGAATTAGGTATCTGTGAAGTTTCTACATATAAATAATCTGATTCATCAGAATTAATTCTATCAAAATCAAAATTTTCAAAAGTTTTTAAGTATCTCATATCTTTTATTTATTTTATTGGACAATGATTTGCAGAGTAGATATATTTAAAATCTCTCTTTATTTTAACACCAAATGATTTAGCTGCAGTTTCAACATCTAAATAACACTCTGAATCAGAACCACCAACCATAACAACTTCTTGTCCTTTTAATTCAGTGAATAGTTCTTGTAGTTTTTTAGGTAAATGATACCACTTATGATTATTTCCAATATAAATTATAAATGTACCTTCTTTAGTATTGAAAGTATCGCCTCTTTTTAATTCTTTATTAGACTCTTTTTCTTTTAAATCTTTATAAACGTCTTTACTTAAAATATTTTTATAAAAATCCACATCTACATCATAGTTATATCTTTTCTCTATTAGATCTTTTTGATTAGGAAAACGATATAAATCTTTATGAACTGGAATGTCTGGATTCTCATCATATAGATAATCTTTATCTACATTCTTACCATTGACGTGGTTATCCCAAATTTGATAGACTGATTCAAACTTCTTACAATAATTCTTTAATTCATGTAAATACATTTCAGTAAAAAACTTTCTAAAAGACTTTTGAACATCGACAATTATCAATGTTTGTTTATCTTGAAAATTATCAAATATTTTCAAGTGTTTCATTTAGTCTAACATTGCTAGTTTTTTTCTAATAATTGTAATTATAGATTGAATACCATTATTTATATTTCCATAATATTGTCTTCTATCTGTAAGTGCTGGATATAAATAACGAACTTCGTTATAATAACTACCTGGACGCATTCTATCAAATAAACCATTTAAGTTTGTTATAGACATTCTATCAGATCTTAATAAACTTTTTATAGAATAAATTTCTTGTATTAGAAATTCAACATCTTCTAAAGTATCTACTTTGATTGATGAAATATATTTATTTATCTCTACAGATAAGTTATCTATATTAGACAGTATTCTAAGATCTTTATCCATCCAGTCTTCATTAGCATCCGTTTTAATTTTATCTCTAAGTTGTTTAATGAATCTAGTTGTACTATCTACTTTTTTAATTGAATTATCTAATAAACTTTTATATTTATCGTTAATAATAGTAATAATATCTATAAAATCTCTATCCTGTTTTAAATCTTCAACTGCAGTTCCTACTAATCCATCTTCTGCAGATCGAATATCTGCCTTTTCTGCAGTTTTTATTTTTTTAATCATCTTAAAGATATAACCCGCTATAGTTGATAGAGTATCCATTTCATTAGTACTTGCAGAATTATTTAAGAAGTACACACAAGATCTACCACCAAGAACTCTAGTAGCCATACTAGTAAACTTACTAACATCTTGTAATTCTCCAGTTAGTTTAAAACTAGTAGCAATTTTATCAAAGTATCTTTTAATATTTGCTTTCTTTATATCATCATTAGATATAAGTGCTGTTGCACCTGATCTTGATTCAGTTCTACCAGATTTTACTTCTGTTTTCTTTACAACTGCCAACTTATCTAGTTTAGAGAAGTCTAATATAATTGCAAAATTTGCATCTTTCAATGTAGAAGTAACTTGAACTGGTCTAACACGGAAGTTAGACATATCAAATAATGTATTATATCCATAAGGATCTTGACCACCTGCATTAACTTTAGCTTTTAATAAATTTATATTATTACATTTAGAAGTTGTAAGAGTCCAAGTTTCACTACCAATAGTTCTCCAGTCACTATTCCAAGGTCTAGGATATCTTCCTCTTCTATTTTGAACTGCAAATACCTTAATCTCATTACCATATCTTACTTCTTTGTAAACATAAGCAACAATTTGTGTTTCAACATTATAAGCTGTTCCATTCCAATGATTATCCACAAAATCTACTGATATTATATCACCAGTTTCTAATTGATTTTTTATTTGTGTTTTAGGAATTCTTTTAACTACATCATAGTCCGCAAGATTTGATGAGAATGTTGTTGTAGTTGTATTAGTTGATGCTCTATAAATACCGTCTACTGCAGTTGTTGCAATATACTTACCTTCTGCATTAAACCAAAATTTAAGTAAAGATAGATCTGATCTTTTAGGTTTGATACCAGTACCTTTACAAGTACCACAATCAACAACTCTAAATCCTCTACCCCAAGGTCTTCTTACTTTACCATTATCACATCTTTCACCATGAACAAATTCACCTACTGCATCACAAGGTTGATCATCAGAAACAACATTGTTAAATTTTAATGCTTTGTTAAAAGGCAAATATGTAAATAAGTCATCACTAAGCTTGGATTCAGGTATATCAAATTTTTGACATACTGTTTTTAGATTTGATAAAAAAATATTTTTATCATCTTTTCCCTTAATATGTTTAAGTGTTGCGTTAAGTGTTGTAGCATCAAATGCTTCAAATAATTTTATATATTTTAGATTTTTCATATTACTGGTCCAACTATTTCTATTTTTAATCCTTTACTTCTAAGAGAGGATATTATTGATTTACTTTCTTTAGTTACTAAGTCTCCAGAAATTATCAATTTCTTCAAACTTTCTGATACAATTGATTTCAAATCCTCTGCAGAATCTAAAGTATATATTACTTGTAACTCTTCTAATGCTTTGAAAGTAGAGAAGTCAAAAGATCCAACATTATCACAACTAATTATTTGTAATTTTGTGATATTTGGATTTGATTTATTGATATCCTGTAAAACATCATTAGAGAATTTACATTTATCAAATGCAATATTTGTTGTTTTGATATTATCAAAATCCTTTAAAGTATGTATTTCAATAAATTTAAACTTAATCCAATCTAAAGTAATGTTTATATTTAATAAACTATCAGGTATTTCAGTAGTTTCGATAATCAATTCTTTAATTCTTGCATTAGGATCAACTCTAACATTTTTCCAATTACCAATTTGACTTAAATATAATGTTTTAATGTTTTTACCAATCATTTTACCTTGAGTAAGTGATAACTTATCTTGATATGGGGATTCTAATGAATCTTCAAAATCTAAATCTGGGGTATATAAGTATCTTTCACCTCTTTGTCCCGAATTTACATTTCCTGTATATTTAGTAACAATTTCCTCAAATTTATTCTGCATTCTATCTGGATAAGCTCTATCAAAATATAATCTTGTAGGAGCATTCTCTTCAAATGACTCTAAATTTCTAATAATCATTCTAGATAATGGTAAATGTTCTGATATTTTTTCACCTTCCCAGAAAATAGGAGTTTCAAAAATTAAAAAAGCTGGTATACTATTTGGATCAAATACATTTGCTAAAATCTTAGAACTATATCCACCACTATATAAGTGTTGACAAGAAGAATAGAATTTAGAAATAGACATATTTAAGATGTCTTTTGGATTGTGACTAATTTTTAAGAAAATATCTTTATTGAAAATTTCAAAGTCTAATTTATATTGTGTATTCTCGTTTGTTGCAGCAAAGTTTATAAAACTTCCTAAGTTTCTATTTTCAGAGAATAAATTTGATGATGCCATTTTATCCGCTTCAGACCATCCTTCAACATTTGCATCAATACATTTATCAACTAAATCATTATAATCACCAATAAAAGAGTTTATATTGATTAAGTTATTACTAAAGACTAAATCACCTACTTTCTTCTCAACTCTAATCATATTACCTTGTTCATCTCTGATTGGTCTGTTTGATTCATCTTTAGAGATTACAGAAGTTGCCATTGTATCAGCAATTGATAGTTTTCTAAAAACTGAACTGAATATAGCAAGTATTTGATCTAATTTAGGTTTTCTAATATCAAAACCTTCAAAAATTCTTTCGTATGTTGCTTTATCTTCTCTAAATAAATCAGTATTGATAGATTGATTTAAAACATTACCAAATTGTTCTGGTAAACTTGAAAACAAAGTAAAAAGTTGTGGCATATCTGTTTGACAAAAAACACCCAATACATCATTCTTATCTTCTTCAGATAACTTCCAACTTCCTTGTATAATCTTATCAGTAGGTGTTACCTCTTCATAATCTAAGTATTTCTCTCCCCATTTACGTGTTACTTCTTTAGCTTGTCTTGGTAGAATAACATCACGTAATTTTGCTTCTAAAAAAAGATTTCTATTTTTAATCCATTTCATATTAGTATAATTATAATTTATTGTGATTTATATATTAAAAAAATTATCTTAAAAACATATTTTTTCATATATTTGTATAATGAATAAACAAACTAAGAAAAAAACTATATAGTTAAAAAAAGATTTTAATATGCAAAAAGAAACAAGAACGGTCTTCAATGAGATTACATTTACAAACTTATGTAAAAGTGGAACCGCAAAACATGGTGTTGATTATAATAAAACTGATGTTTATTTTACTAAGGAAGATATAAGAAAATTAGCAAAAGGTGAAATGGTAACTAAAAATGAGAACGATCAAGTATTCCTATATTTACTACAAGATCTTGGAATTGAATTGATTAAGGAGATAATTAGAAGATCTCCAATTTATGGTGAAATGTATTACGAACTTTAATAAATTGAAAAAATGACTGCAATTACAATACTACAAATTACAGTATTTATAATATCACTATGTCTGTTAGGTTCCCTAATAGGCAATGTTATACTTTATTCTAAATGTGAGAATATAAGAGAAGAGAAAGATAAAGTCTCAAAAGAAAGAGATAAAGTCTCAAAAGAAAAGGATAAAGCAGAATCTTTTAAGAAAAATTTAATTTCTATTGAACCTGGTCATAGAGTAATTTATCCAGACTACGGACTAACCTGGACAGATCAAGATAAAGATGGTAATGATTTACCACCAGAATCATTTAAAGTAACATATGAGTTGGAAGTTTTAGAAGTCACTGAAAATAAACTTAAAATTAAAGCTATTGATATTACATCAGAAGATAAAATTGGAAGAGACCCCGCGAAGAAATCTGGTATTATTAATTTTATGAAAAATAAATGGGTAAATAAAAATCAAGTTCAACTAATAGTTGATGATTCTGTTAAAAGAAATCTTAAACTAGAACAATTAGGAATAAAATAAAAAAGTCGAGATAATTCTCGACTTTTTTTTATTTTAACTTTATTACTCTAATATTAGACTTATCCAAATAGAATTCTTTTAGATTTTTATTTAATATCAATTTTGATGATTTCTCACCGATCACAATTTGATTTTCAAACTCGTCTGATAAGTAAACATTATATCCCAACTCTTTAATATAAGCATCATAGATATGATTAGAGGTAATTATCCAGTTATTTGATGTAAGACCATATAATTCTTTTTTAAGTCGTTTATTTGACTTTAAATTGAATAATCTAGATACTATATTCTTTGGATAAAAATTTATTTCTTTTGACTGGCAATCAGACATTAGTTCAAATAAAAAAGTGTTAGTATCTTCCAAAGAAGTTACTAACAAATCTTGTAATTGATAAACTTCTATTTTATTTGAAGTCTTTATATTTCCATTTTCTTTAAAAGTCTCACTAATAGTAAATTCAACTGGATTTTCATCCACCCAAATTACCTCATTAAAGTAAGATAATAATAAATATTCTATTGATTCAGTTTCCATAAATTAAAAATCACAATCAAAGTAATCTAAAATCATACCATTTCTATCATTGATAAAAAGTAATTCAGATCTTTTAACTAATTGATATTCAAAATATCTTCCAACTTTAAATAAAGTTCTTACAAAAGGAATATCTTCATTATAATTTACTTGACCTTCATCAACCATTAAACAAAGAACTTTCTTATCATCTTCTGAATTATAGTTTACTATTTCTTCATCGTAATCTTTTTGTAGTCCAGTTTTACCATAACAGATAAACTTTGTTTTTAATTCTTCTCCAGTTGGAGTCCATTTGATAGAAATATCATCTCCTATAACCAAGTTAGAATCTTCTTCTTTTAGATAAAGTCTTATCCAAAAATAAACCTTTTGTTCTTCAACTACCTGTTTTATTTCTTGTTCCTCTTTACTTATCTCATCAGATAAATCAGTAGTATCCAAAGTTTTAACTTGTTCAACTAAATCTTCTAAGTAACCAATTGTTGTTATATCACTCATTTAATAATTTACTATTTTCTAGTTATATATCTTTTTCCAAATTAGTTTCATTATTTCTAGGAATATCATGTTTATCTAAGTCTTCATGTGTCAAGTCGACTCCATAAGAAATATGTTTTTTATATTTAGTACAAAATAATTGTACTCTTTCTTCTAATGTTAGTTCTCTCATATTTATTATATGAAGAATATAAATGTGAGTTTAAAAAATAATATATAGTTTATGAAATGGATTAAAACTTACGAAGAACTAACACCAAAAATCTATAGAGATGCGGGACAAAGATTTATGAATATGCCTCACAAAGTAGATAAAGGTAGAAAGTTAAAAGATTACGGATCAGAAAAAGAATGGGGTGTTTATAATATAGAACTTGTTAGAAACTATAGTGATATAAATAAAAAGACTAAATTCACAAAACCTAAGGCAAAATTTATTTTAAATACAAGAACTCCTGGGTCATCTGTAAATGATATTAATACAAGATATGAAGATATATCAGTAGAAGAAATGCTTGATCTTTGGGGTGATGCAGAAAGAGAATTGTACTTCACAGTACAATTTTATTTCGAACCATTAGAAGAAACAAAATCACAAATAGGTAGAACCTTACCGACGTGGGATGTTCCACTATTTTCATTTAAAGTAAATATGTCTAACTGGGATGATGGGTTAGAAAGTTGGAATAATCCAGAAGAATGGGATGATGATGAAAATCCACCTAAACAATACACATTACAAGAAATGTATGATGATTGTAGTGATTTAAGTATTAGTTTAGCACTTCCTCAAGTAGATCCAAAACCTATGTGGACGGGTGGTAGAGAAGCGACAAATATGTATCATTATGGTATATTCTCAGATAGAAATAGTGCATTTAGATTTAAGAAATTGTTACCAAGTCTTATAGATGATCAGGTAGAAGGTGAAATTTGGAAGGTATTTTCACTATTAGGAGATTCTAGAAACTTCCAAAGATGTATTCATGCGTTAAAATATGGTGTAAAGGTAAATCATTTGTATGATGATGTTGAAGCACTTAGAGGTTCCCCAGATTATAGAAATCCAAATACTAAGTGGTTTCGTTATAGTATTGCAGATATACCAAGAGAAGTTCCTAAAAAAGAAGAACCTAAAGAAGAGCCAAAACAATTGGAAGAACCTAAAGAAGAGCCAAAATCAATTTGGTATCAATCAAGAACATAAAAAAAGAGGACTTAGTCCTCTTTTTTATTTAAACTCTATTATCTCGTGTTCACTTAAAGTTTTTCTTGGTTCATTAGAAATCAATTCGTGTCTTTTACAACACTCTAAAATATATTTAGAATGTCCTATATAATCTTTTCTTACTTTAATTGCAAGTGGACTATCATTTAGTGCGGTAGCCTCTGGATATTTAACTAGAGCATATCCTAATGTTAGGTGCATTCCGTAGAATGGTTCTCTTGATAAACCCATAACTTCTCTAATACTTTCTGCTTCTGGGCAGTGAACTCTTAACCACCAGTGTTCACCATTACTTCTTGGCTCAGTTTCAACATAGAAATCAATTTCTTTACCATTGAAGATTTGTGCAAATTGTTCAAATGTTTTAGCATCCATTTTATCATTGATGAAAGTAACGTGAGTTCCTCTCAGGGTACTATTTAATTCAAGACTAAATCTTTTCTTTAAAAACCAAGCGTAATATCTATCTAATTCACAATTAGTACGGATCATAGCAACTCTCTTCCAAGAAGCTTGACTAACATGCTTCCTAGTTTTGTCCTCTGGACTAAAATCTAATATACCTCTTACTTTAAATACCATACGACAAAGATAGTAAAATTATATATAAAATAAAAATCAAAGTTATGAAAACTAAAACGAAACAAGAAATTTCTTTTTTGAAAGAAAAATTTTTAGTAGAATATTGTAAAAAAATGGGTTGGAATCACAACGAGTTATCAACTAGTCAGATGTTACTTATAACTCAACAAAAGGGTTATCAAAATCCACTAAACTAATTGATAAAATACAATATAATTAGAAAAATAATAAATTAGTAATGAATACACATTCTTTTACCTATATAATTGGATATAGACACAGCCCAGATAGGCTAAACAATCTTAGACGAGTTCTTGATTGGATAAATGGGTTCGCAAATGTAGAAGTTATTCTTGTTGAACAAGACAAACACTCTAAAATATCACACTTATCATTAAAATGTAGACACATTTTTATTAAAAGTGATAAACCTTATAATAAATCTTGGGGGTATAATGTTGGATTAAAGTCTTCAAATACAAATATTGTAATATTTGGTGATGCAGATACTATAGTAGATCCAAATAAGCTTATTGAGTCTATTCAATCACTTGATAAATATGAAATGGTTAGTCCACATAATTCTATCATTGATCTTTTTCCTAATGAAGCAAATACACAATATGAAGACATATTAAAAATCAATAGACCTGGTAGAGAAACTTCTTTATGTAGTGGAATTTCTATATTTAGAAAAGCTGCTATACAAAAAATAGGTGGTTGGAATGAATCATTTATCGGATTAGGTGGTGCTGATGAGTTTTTATCACATAAAGTAAAAAACTTTTTAACAAGTAATGTATTGCAGATAAGTGCATATCATTTCTTTCATAATAAAATTGATACTAATCCAATAAATGAAAAGATTCTTCAGCAAATGGTTGGAATCTCTAAAGAAGATTTAGTTAGATCTATAAATATGAGTGCACAAAAAATAGGTATGAGTAATTTCTATGATACTTTCTAAAACTGAAGAGGAAATAAAAAAGGAGATAAAATACTTATGTAATTTCTCAGAAAAACAACATAGTGGTTCTATTGCTACTATATCTTACATGGATTTTATAGAAGAAGATACATTAGAAGAACAATTGAAGATAAAATCGAAAAATCGAGAATTAGTAATTGATATTGTAACTGGTGAAAAAGAAGAGTCTGCTTGGGATAGTAGGATTGATTTACCAAAAATTGATGATAATTATACACAGACTATTAGTCCAAAAATATTTTCAATGACTGTACAAGCAACTACATTTACTTCTTATAAAGACTTGCATACAGATTTATTAAAATATATTGAAAACTTTACACAAGGACAACCTGTTTTAAAAAATGGAATGTCATCATTTGATTTAACTATAACTAATGATTCTGATAAAACTTTCAGAGAAAACTTTGAATATAATCAAAGAAGAATTATATCTAAATTAGTTAGTTGTGGTAATTATATTGCAGTAAACAATAGACGTGGACCAGGAACTACTTTAATTGTTCATCCAGAAACTATATCAAGGTATTTTGGAGATAAGACTCTTGTAAATGCAGCAAATTATACTTTGATTGAATCTAATATAATCTTAAAAGATAAATTTATTATTTTAAGAGCAGATATAAATTCTGGTAATGAAGATGGATTATTTGTAATAAAATCACTTAATGAAGATAAATACTTTATGAAAGAAACACCAAGTCTAAAAAATAGAATTATGTGGTTTCATATAAAATAAGAAAAGCCTCTCAATTTGAGAGGTTTTTTAATTTATAGATTGTACTCTAACTTTATCATATTTTAAAAGAAGTTTATACATTCGTTCCCATTCATCATTAGGATTTTCAACTACTTTTTCAGACCATTGATTATTACTAAGATATTCAACGATCATACCTACTTTAAAATCTTCTTTAGATTTAGGAATCCAATATCTTTTTGATTCTACAAAAGAAAATGATAATCCTCTATACAAATATGAAATATTTTCAGAATCTGTATTAAACATATTGATTTCTAATAGTTTCTCGGCACCTGTTCTATAGATTCTTCTAGGAGTTTTTTCACCTTTATACTTAATAATTGCAGATTCTTGATGAAAATGATTTAGCAAAAAAATAACATCCTTTCTCAATGTATCATTATCAACATCACTATAACCCATGGCAGAATTATCAAATTCTTCTTTATAGTAAGTTTGTAAGGGAAGTATCTGATAATCTTTCGCATAAAGAACAGATGTCATATCATCCAAACCATCAGATGATAATATAAGATAAGATATATTTGGGTTTTCTAAATTCACAAAGTATATATTATTTTTCAGATTCAGTAATCAGGAATATACTTACTAAATCTTTTTTTACCAATTGTTTTACTTTTGAAAAATATTCAATTGCTTCTTCTACACTATAACAAGATGTTTTTATTAAAACTTCTTTTGTTGCCTTTGTTCTTAAATAAAATGTTTTCATTTCTTATATATTATTTTTAGTTTATGTTAAACTCTTTTCTGAGCTCTATTTCAAAAATTTGATTCACTTCTTCCTTATATTTTCTAGGTATAACGATACTATCATGAATTGTTATTAGTTTTATCTCTGGATAAAATTGCATTACTTTTTTTATAACGGTATTAAAGACTAAATCCGATTCTGCTTTTTGTAAGTCATATGCCAGAACTCTATAATCACCATTTTCTTTTTTATAATTTTTAATAAACTGATGAATTGTTGGAAACAATTTTTTAAAATTTTTATCTACTTTACTTGTAGTAATATTTCTTCCAAAAAGAACCTTATATGTCATCTCTTTAACTTTTTTCTTATTACTCTCACCTAATTGATTCATAACATATTGATAATATGTTCCTGATATGGTAAGTTCTTTAAATAAGAGAAGTTCCTTCTGATCTACTAGATTAGAATCCATATCGATTATTTTAGTTAGAAATAGTGGTTGACTATTTGGTATATCAATTTCACAGGTTTCTTCACCATCTATCAGTAAACAGTTTTTTCTAATGAATGATTTAAGTATTGTATAATTTGTATGCATTCTACCATAATCATCAAAGTGATAAAAGATATGTTTATCATTTATACAATCAACAGAGTATATGTTTCTGTTATAGATGTCTATATCTTGATGTTTTAAGGAATCTAGAAAGAAAATAGCTCTATCATATTCGATTTTAACACTGAATAAATCAGAGACTAATTTTTCCTTTATAATTGGTTCAATTAAACTCAATTTAGAAGTATCATTGATATGAATCATATCAACAAATTTATTTTTATACTTTTTTAAAAGTACTTTATCTAGATTTTTATATCTTTTTATTTTATCGGTAAATATATTCTCATCTAAAGCATATATTCTTGAGGTAACTCCGTTTTGATAGTTTGTTTTAAGTATCAAAATACCATTTGTAACTAGGTAGTTGATGTAATAGTTATAAAGATAACCATACTTATCTTTTAGTATAGTCGCATTTAGAGCGAATCTATTTTCTTTTTTGAAATAATACTTTAATATTAAATTATGTACTATATCAATTAGATAGTTTGTTTTAAGTTTAACGTTGTTAAATTCTAATGTTTTTATAGTTGATATTCCATACAAACATTCTGGTAAAAATTGAAGAGAAAACAATTTATCATCTATGCGTTTTGCTACGCTGTCAGAGCTTTCATTAGTGATTATTACATTTTCAATATACATAGTTTTTATATGAAAATTAGTCGGTATGTTTGGTTAAATTTTCAATTTTTTTCTTTCTATTTTGTTTTCTAATTGATGATTTAATTTCATTACCTAGTAATCTTTCTAATTCTGCCTCAGCATCAATATTGTGAAAAGAACTAACATCTTTTACTAACTCTGTAGACCAATCACATCTAATTTTTCTTGATTTTACTTCTACACTAACAGACTTTGTTTTTAAATTTATTTCTTTCATATTTTTATATTAGAAAAACCCATTATTATATGGGTTTTTTTGTTGTATTTATTGGTTCAATTGGCATTTTGCCACCTTTACCTTTTTTCTTTTTATCATTTGATACTCCTTTTTCAAATTCAGAGTAAACATCTGGATAAACTTCTCCATCTCCATCAACATCATATTGAATATCAAAGAAGTCTCCAAAGTCTAATAAACCAGCTCTTGTCAATTCTATCTCACTAATTCTTTGTAAGTAAGTTCCAATGTGATCGTCAATATCATCAATAAACTTATTAAATAATTTTACTGTATTATCAGTGAATATACCAATTGCTTTTTTTCTTTTCTTACTAAATGAACCAAGAATAACCTTGAAAATATATTCAAGTTTTTCAGACTCTGATAAATATTCTTTAGTTACTTTATTTAGAATAAGTTCTGTATTTATTTTAAATTTATCTTTATCAAAAAATTCTGGTACTACAAAATCAAAGTCCAATAGATCCTGTTTTACTTCACTAATATAGATGTTATAAAGTTTACATATTAGATAAATATAAATTTCATCTTTTGATGAGCCTTTTAACTTTATATCTTTCAAATCAACAGATTGACAGAAGTTTAAAAAGTTTATCAATATCAAAGTGTATATTTCAACAAATTCAGTATCATTATTTTCACCTAATCTAGTATATAAAGGATTTAATAATTCAAATGACATATCATCTGAGCTATTTCTAATAATCAACTTCTCAATATTCTTTTGAAAATCATCATCCATTAAAAATGAACCTTCAGAAAGTGGATTTAATATCTTATAAAAGAAAAAGGTAAATGATTTCTCACCAAAGATATAATCTAAGTCTTCTTCACTGGTATTTAAAAAGTATTTAATTGCTTCAATCATCTTATCAGTTAGTTTTCCTTGAAAAACAACTGGTATAATCTCAACATCAAAAAGTCTTGCGTACTCATTTAATTCTTCCAAAACAAATTCATACTTACCCGACTTATTTATCGCAGTTAAAACCAATTTATTTTTAGGAACTCTATTATATTCTATGTTAGCAGGTTGTTCGTCTGGAAAATATTCAAAACAAAACCACCATTTTCTATTCAATAGACTTTTTACTCTATTATCCAAAGAGTTGAAATAATTAATTGCAGGATTATAATAATTCTGCATTGCCAAATCTATAAGATTGATTGGCTCACTTGAAATACTCTTTGTTTTAATCGTAAATTCTTTACCATTCCAATTAACCCAAATTTTACTTCCTTGTATATCTTCTATAATAGATATTTCATTACTAAATAAAGAATTTAATAATTCTTCATCATTTATACCATTTAAGGTAACTAATTTACTCATAACTTGATTTCTGTTTTTTTATCAATTTGTTATATATATTGTATTCTACTGTTGTTCCTGTAAAGAAACTATAATTTTTTCTAAATTCTCTTTAGTAAATCCATTTAGTGGACCACCACCTGATTTTAGATAATCTTGATATAGTTGATTATAATCATCTAGTGTATAAATTGTATTATTTATATCACTAAAAATTACTGAGGTATCTGATGAACTTATTGTATTATTATCTAATGGAGTTGTTCCAAATCCCATACCCATTTCTGGACCAACTAATTCAGTACCACTTACTTCATTTATAAACTTATCAAATGTTTTAATCTTCATTACTTTGTTCTATTTTTTCATAATATTCGCCTTGTTCTTGTAGAGAATATTTGTTTGATTTTTGATTATAAATTATGTTGTATAAAAATCTATCTTGAAGTTTATATGTTTCATCACCTCTCATAAATAAAGTACAATCATCTTCCGAATGTACATTCTCTATATTTAGAATTTGTAATCCAATTTTACCATTTCTATCACTTAAATCACAAATTACTGACTTACCACTATCAAGTAAGTTTCTAACTCTTTCACAAGTTGTATTCTTAGACAAATACATAAGGTCTTTGGGAGTTTCTTCAGATTTATGATTATATAATTCTAAAAATCTTTCCTCCCTATCAGAAAGTGCTTTCTTTTTAGAAATTTTATCTAATATACGATTAGCCTCAATTTCCTTTAAAGATTCACCAAGAATATAGTACTTCAAAGTCTTTTTTAGTCCCATCTCCATATGATTTATTTTATTTATTATATATTATTATTTATTATAGTAAAAAATATATAAAATGTTAAAAGGATTAAGTTTTTTAATATATACTTTTATGGATAAGCAGTTATTAGACGCATTAAATAATTTATCAGATTCACTTGAAATGATCTCAAAAGCACTTGAGAAAAAAGAGGGTAGTAATACTACAACTACGAATGCCTTACAAAGTGGAGATTTCTCAAAACAACTAACTGAAATTACAGTTAGTTTAAAATCTATTAAGTCTGATACAACAAAAATCTTAGCAAAACAAGATACTATTCTTCAAATGCAGAAGTCAAAAGATTCTGACAAAAAAAATGCTATTGATGAAACTGGTGAAGATCCTAAAAAACAAAGTAATCTTAAAAAGGGTGTAACTACAATACTTTTAATCGCTGTTGCCGTATTAGCAATTGGTCTTGCATTTAAAATAATAGGTAAAGTTGACTTTCTGTCAGTTGTCTCACTTGGTTTAGCAATTGTTTTAATATCACATGCATTTCAAAAGGTTGCTGAGGCCAAGATAACCGTTGAACAAGCAATTGTTGCAGGTAAGGTTATGGTTGTAATGTCTATAGCGATTATGTTATCATCTTGGGTTCTATCTTTTATAAAACCAATATCATTTGGTCAAGCAGCAACTGCAATTTTAATTGCGGGTATGTTTACAGTAATTGCATTTGGAATTAAAAAATTGATAAATGCACTAGGAGAAGACATAATAACATTAGGAAAAGCTATTCTTTTTCTACCAATTTTATTACCAGCAATTGCATTAGGAATTGCACTATCATCTTGGGTATTGGCATTTGTAAAGCCAATATCATTTGGTCAAGCAATAACATCTATTTTAATCGCAGGTATGTTCACAGTAATTGCATTTGGAATTAAAAAGTTGATAAACGCACTAGGAGCCGATATAACAACATTAGGAAAAGCCATTTTATTTTTACCTCTAATATTACCAGCAATTGCATTAGGAATTGCCGCATCATCTTGGGTATTACAGATGATAGTTCCAATATCATTTGCACAAGCAATAACAGGTATTTTAATTGCAGCAATGTTTACAGTAATTTCATTTGGAATTAAAAAACTAATAGGTGCATTTAAAGGATTAGATCCTGCATCAGCCGCAATTGCCGCAGTATTGATGCCTTTATTACTAGTTGCAATGTCAATGGCAATTGCTAAATCATCAGAATATTTAGCAGAGATAGTTCCAATAAGTTTTGCCAAATTTATTACAGCAATTGGTATATCAATAGTATTTGTCGTATTAGCATTTGCGTTAAAACTAATGGCACCCGCAATTAAAAAGATAAAAATAGGTGATGTTGTTGTATTACCTTTATTATTCACTGCATTATCACTTGCAATTATGTTATCTTCTAAAATATTGGCAGAGACCACACCAATCGACTATGCTCTATTATTTAATATTGTAGTATTCTCTATTGTTTTTGCGATATCCGCAATTGCAATGGGGTTTGCCGCTTGGGTATTAGCAAAAATAGGAATTAAGAAGATTATAGAAGGTGGATTATGTATGATTATACTAGCTGGAGTTGTAGCAGTATCATCACTTTTAATTTCAGAAGGTAAATATGATAATTATCCGGGCTGGGAATGGGCACTTGGTACAGGTGCTTCTATATTAGCATTTGGTTTAATAGCAACTGTTTTTGGTTTAATAATTGAAACTGGTATTGGTGGAGCAGCACTAGCATTAGGAGCCCTTGCTATAGTAGGGATTGCAGCAGTAATAGTTGCAACTTCTTATATTTTATCAACAGGTAAATATACAAACTATCCTGGTATAGGATGGGCAATGGGTGTTGGTATAAGTTTAACTGCATTTGGTTTAGCTATGGCTGGTTTAGGTAGTGTAATTCTTTTATCGTTTGGATTAGGAATGGCTGCATTAGTTGCAGGTGGTGAAGCGGTTTTATTGATAGCACAAACAATAGTTGATTCAGCAGCAATCTTATCAAAAGGTAATTTCACCGGTGGTCCTACATTAGAATGGGCAGGTGGAATTGCTCTTGCATTGGCAGCATTTTCTCCGGTTTATGCAATGTTGGCCGCAAATAAAATAATGAGTTTATTTGGTGGTGGAGTTGGACCGGATGACTTTGCACAAGCAATAAGAACAGTATCACAAGGTATAGTAGATGCGGCAAACTTTTTTGCAGATCCTAAAGTTAAAAATAGTTTTAAAGGTGGACCACCTAAAGAGTGGGCAGAGGGAGTTGGTGGTGCTATAGCCGCTTTTGCACCTGTATATGCAGCACTTAGTAGTGGTGGTATGTTTAGTACAAAAGTTACACCAGAGGATATGAAAGCAGGTATTCTAACTATTGTAGATGGTATAATTGCGGCAGCGGATGCTTTTGGTAAAAATAAGTCTAAGTTTGATTTATCAAATACACCTTCCGCGGACTGGGGTAAAAATGTTGGAGGAGCTTTACAAGCCTTTGCACCAGTATTTACTTATATGAGTGAAAATAGTGGTTGGTTTACATCAGGTGCAGATGCTGCAAATGAAATGGTATATGGAATTAACTCAGTTGCTAATGCAATAGTTTCAGTTGCTAATAAATTTGGTAAAGTTAAAGCAGCTGTTTGGAAATCTTATCCACCAAGTACGTGGATAACTAATATATCAAAATCAATTAAAGATTATGTTAAACTTGCAACTAGTTTAGTCGATGTTGATTTAGCAAGTATTTTAAACATAGATGTTATTGCACTTTTAATGGTAGCAACTGCAAAAATAATTCATAATAATAAGAGATATTTTACCACTATGAATAATGCCTTTGTTCCGAGTTTAACGAGAAATTTAACTGGATATAGAAGTCTAAGTAATCGTCTAGCAAATACAAGTTTAATAGGTTTAGCAAAAACTAATTTAGTTGCTTTATCATTAGTAAGAGCAGCAAAAACTATATGGTCAGGAAGACAATATTTTTCAAAAAATATTGATCCTAATTATATGCAAAACTTATCCAAAAACGTAATGGATTATGCAAAACTAGCAAATTACTTAACTAGTACTAATAAAAACTCTGGTTTCTTTAGTGGAGTTAAATCCTTACTTGGTTTAGATCCGATTTCGCAAGCAGCAAGAGGTATGATTACTATCGCAGGAGCTTATGATAAGTTAGCAACGTCATTGAAGAAATTCGGTGGTGCACTTTCATCAATTGATGGTAATAAAGTCAATTTAATAAGAAAGCTAACTGGTAATTTAGCAGTATTAGCAGCGATGAATCAGGATAATTTAGAAAATATGATGAGAACTCTTGAAGAAAGAGCAAGTGTATTTAGTAAGTTAGTTGAATATGATGGTGAGAAATCAAAACGTCCAACTGTTGGAGATAAAAAAGCAGCACCGACTGCGGCAACAAAACCAGGAGGTAAATCAAAAATGGATACTCATGCACAATTAGACATGATTATTCAATTATTAGGTAGTATAAATCAGACTACTATGACTTTAGATCAACATGTTACTGGTGCATCTGAAGGTAAGGTACAAACTAAATCTGTTGTAGGTGGTGGAAATAGTGGAGGTGGAGGTAACTGGTTTACTAATATGTTTTAAACAAATATAATATAAATACATATAATATAATTATGAACAAAATATCTTTTTTAAAAAAATTAAAACTTTTTCTATCTTATAGAAGAATAGTTAAACAATACAAAGAGGAACTTGAAACAGGTTTAAATATAAGAGTTGATAATGCTTATCGATTATATACTGTTTTAAATGTTCCGGAAGAACTTATCGGTGAGGCATATTCACTAAAAAAAGCAGATATTGATAGAATATCAGAAACTTATATTAGAGAATATAGTGGGGAAGTTGCAAGATTCCTAAACTCTAAAGGACTAGTTGAACTTTTTAGATCATATGAGATTAAGAAGGTTGATAAATACTCTTATCTAATTGTAATTGGATTCTCATTACTTGAGACACCTAAACTTTATAACAACCTTTATTATAAATTTATTCCAACCTTAGCGATATTAGGTATCATATCTTACTTTTTACTTAAAAATTAGTAAACTTTCTTTCATATTTCTTTATAATATAAAAATATAAAATATAATATGGATAATTTTTATGAGCTATCGGAAGATACAATAAATGATTTTTTTGATGTTTTTAATAAAAAAACATTTCCTGTGAAAATAGAATTCGAATTCATCGGAGTTAAAAAACAAAAACAACTTATTAAAATCTCTAAAATTGCAGATGACTACGCATTTGTTCTTAAAAAAGATTTAAAAATCACTATCAATGAAGATTTAATGGATGCATTTGATGAGGAATCAAGAACTATCTTAATCGAACAAGAAATTGATAAAATCAACATGAATTTAGAAAGTGGTAAAATTAAGTTAGTAGGAACTGACTTTAATACATTTTCTTCAATTGTAGTAAAATATGGTGTTGAGAAGGTTAGTAGAGCCAACCAAGTGGAAACTTTATTTGCAGAGCAAAAAGAAGATCAAGATAACGATTTTATCGTATAAAAATAATTAAAAAAGTATGTCAGATATACAAACAAACGTAATTAAACCAAGTGTTATTTTTACAGAAAATGATATAGATTATAAAAATATTGGAGAAGATTTTGAATCTAATCTAGATAGTAAATATCAAGCAATTTTAGATTTTATCAAAAATAATAGTGGTAAAGGAAAAACAGAATTAGAAAAAGATAGTCTTTATAAAAGTGCACAAGAACTTTGTATCGATTATACAAACGCATTAAAATCAACTAAGTATAACTTTAACTTAAATAGAGTTCAATGGAAATTTTTAAGTGATTTAATTCAAAGTAAATTAGAATATGATGTAAATACTATATTCTTAGCAATTGAACTAACAGAAATACTAGGAACTATGAGAGCTGATAAATTTACAAATGATACAGAGTCTATTGCATTCTTAGTAGATGCAACAGAGATAACATATATCTACCATTTAATTGCAGAACATAAAGTTAGAGGTCTTACAAAAGATACTTATACATTCTCTGAAATTCTTAAAAGAATTGGAGCTGTTAGTAAAGTTTTTAACTATTACGATACTATTGGTAAAAATGTTTCAACAGATGTCTTAGACTGGGTTGCTTGTTTTGAAGAAGGAGTTACTCAAGATGTTAAAAGTAATCAAACAGAAATTGAATTTGAAGAAGTAAAGTAATAAAAAAACCCTTAGATAAAATCTAAGGGTTTTTTATTTACTCTTGTGTAATCTCAGCTAATGTTATAACTGTACGTCGTCTTGGTGGTCTTGGTGGAGTAGTATTGATTATAATAGGATCAAATGGTCCTATTGTCTCAATAGGTTTGTAAGGTTCTGTTAAATCTTTTAATCCTCTTATCTCATAATTCTTTTTATCATTATAAATACACCCATATCCATTATCTGATATTACCTCTACAGTCACAAATGGATCAATATTTGAGTCTAGTGCAAAATTGAATGGTAATAAGTCATTTCCCTGTCTAAACTCAGAGATAGTCTGAACTGGATCCCAATCTATTTCCTTCCATTCTGTTACTTTGTTCCAAATATAAGTTCCAGTTTGAATATTATTAGTAAAATCAGAATATGGTGTAGTATTTGATTGAGTAGAACTTAATAAAACATAGACATCTCTATTATATTCAACTAAACTTGTTTCTGAGTATGACTGGTTAGATACCCAAGGTTCGACATTTTCATATTTTCGAGGAGAATTTACTTTATTAGTAAGATTCACTAACATGTTAAACTCTACTCTTTGATAAACCGATTCATATAACTTACCATAGTAAGTAACTCTATCACCAAACTCATAGCTAACGAATGGAGCCCATTCTTTATATGTTTTATAAGTTCTAATCCTAATAGTAAAGTAGTCTGGTAAATTTAGTGCCTTACCATTAAAAGGTTTTGGAGGTACAACCAAACCAGTTTTAGTTTTGTCTGCACCTACATCTGGAATAATTGAATAGAAATCCAATACACAGTTATATACGGTAGAACCACTATTTACAGGCATAAGATAAGCTTCATTTAATTTAGATGTAATCGGTGTCATATTATCATAGATATTTACTATTCTAGTATCTTGTAGTTTATGTTGTATTTGAGTTCCTCCAGCAAAGTAAGCATTACCAGTAATATCAAGTATCTTATGTGTTAAAGGTATAATATTTTTCTTTAACCAATATTTTAAACCCTGAAGTTTTATAATAACTTCATCCAATGTATAGTTCAAAGTATTATTACCTTCTTTATCAGTAATAAAATAAGTTAAATTAAACAAATTGGTATCTTCAAAGTTATCATTTGGCATTGTATGTTTAATAAAATCATTCTCGGTCCAACCTTCAACACTATTATCAAAAATATCAGGAATCTCAACTTTAAAAAGTTTTAAAAAGTTTTCAGAACTAGCATCAATATTTCTATAATATTCATTTAATTGTAGATCATTATAACCAAAGAAGTTTATAGCATTTATAATTGATTTATAAGATCCAATATAAGGATATATCAAATGCTTCATCATCAACATTTCCTTTCTCTTCATATTCAAATAAACCCAGTCAATACCACCTTCTTCAATATCATATTGTTTAAATATAAATACATCTTCCGGTGAAATTAGTTTACCAACATTACCCAATTCAATCTTGTGTCTAACGTCTTCTTCTTCTGTCTGACCATAAGTAAAAAATCTACCAATCTCTTTATCAATAACTTTAATACCAAAACTTAAATAAAGTACATCATTTACGGTTGGATGATTAACAGTTGTTGATTCTAGTTCTAAAATATCAGTTGATAAATTAAAGAAATCTACTATTAAAGATTTTGAATAAACCTCTCTAATTTTAAGTAAAGTACCATTATTATATGATATATACTGATTTGTATGACTAGTCTTATCTTTAATATAGATTACAATATGTTGACCTGGTTTTAGTCCTTTATCAGTAAAGTACTCAGTTGAGTATGTACTAAGAGATATTAGACCTCTTTTATCAGGACCATTTATATCTAATGTTTGTAAAATTACTTCTGTATTCTCTTTAGTTTCAATAGTAAAGTTTATATCCTCTCTTTTATACAATTGTAGTATAGAACGAAGAGCACCTTCATTTTGTGATTGAAAACCGATAAATAATTGAAGTGGTTCTACAGAAGTAGAAATATCAACCTCATCATCAATATAACTTAATGAATATTCAATTTCATCAAAAATTGTTTGTTGATATTCAGATACAGAAACCTTAGATACATCAGTATTAGAATTTCTATTTAAAACAATATTATTTAAAGGCTTGGACCCAACATATGAATATGATCCGGTTGTAGTTCGAGATAATTGTTCACCAGAAAAATCATATAAAAAGAATTGTGGTACATTATCAGAAAACCATTTCCAATAATATTCTACTCGATAATCATCTGTGAAGTTTTCTCTAGGTCTTCTAAAATAATCTCTAGTTTTTAACCACATATCATCTCTTTCCTCAAAATTAGGATCTAAAGTACCATATACATTATCATTTATATAACTAGCAGTTGCAACTACTATCGTTCCATCATTATTCAAACCTACTTCTATTTCAACTATTTGATTAAATGATGGTTGTAATACCCACATAGATTTTCTATCAGGGTTATAAATTATTTTTGTTGTTGGTGCAGCAAGTGAATTCAAATAAACTAATTGTTGTGTTATTGAGTCTATAACAACTACTGAGTTTCCATTTTGTGATGAGATATAAATAGCACCATCATATTGATTTAATGCCATATATCCATAGTTTGCAATATCTGTTTGTTTTAAAATACTACCATCTAATCCTAACTTTGTTACTTCAAAAGACGAATCTGATACATTCATATCACCTGTTAAATTATTGAAAATAATGTCATTAAATAACTGTGTTGTAATAGATAATAAATTTAGGGTCCCATTATCGATTTTATATAAACCAGCAGCACCATAAACAAATATAGATTCATTTGCAGGTTCATACAAAATATTATCAATAACACCCGGTAGATTATACACCACTTGTAATAATCTCGTATTACCATCTATTCTCAAAACATTATCAACAGTAACAACATAAATATCATTTTCAAATTCATTATATGTCATCTTACCAGTATTACCAAAGATAGAAATAACCGATGGAAAATCTGGTACTGAGTTAAATGTCGTAGATTTAAAGATATGTACTTCCGATAAATTACTATAACTAATGTAAACATCACCATTATTAGGATTTACTATCAAATCAACCGCATCATAAGCCAAAGAAAATGATGTAAGTAAATAATTTGTAGATGGATCAACAATATAAACTTTATTTAAGGATAAACAATAAATATAGTTATTTATAGGGTTAAATTCCATTTTAATACTATTCACATTACCCGGCAAAGTAATTGTTGTAATATATGTTCCAGTATATGAGTCATGTACAACTAATTCATCACCTAAAGAAAGTATAGTCTCTGATAGTTGAATATACTTAATATCAACTAAATTAGTAGTTGATTCATATTCACTAACCGCATAAGTATTAGGATAAAAATTTATATTAAATTGTGTATCACTAAACTGATACTGATTAAACTGACCACCGCCAGTAGAACTAATAGGATCACATTCTGTCTGTCCAAATCCTAGATTAAATGCAATGGTAACAAATGGTGATTTATTACAAATTGTATTGTTATAATCCCAGAAAGGACCTTGATAACTTAAATTTAATACATGTGGATCTAAGAACTCAATAGCAAACTCTTGATTCATCCAAGGCCAATATGTATTATTAAGTGAAAATACCATACCTGTGGCGAATCCTTCTTGTTCAAATGATAAAGATGATGATGCGGATAAAATAACTTCATTAGAAGCAACTAAAGTGCCTCGATTACCTTTTATCTTTTTTGTTATTTTATAATCATTTAAACCAGGTAAATTTACTTTACCGGTTGTAATAGTATAATCAAACGCAACATCAGTTTGTTTAATATCAAACTTTAAAACACTATTTATATTAGTAATAAGAAATCCATATTCCTTTAAATCATTTGAATATAAATCAACCCAAGACTTCAATGTCAGTGGAACATCAAAGACCGAAGCAGTTGCAGTTGATAATGATGATGTTGTACTTTGTACAATGTGATCTTTATTATTTATCTTTATATTCAAAGAAGGTCCCAAATCATTAAAAAGTACTCTTGAATGTTCAATAAAATAATTTGCAGTAGTTCCAACTAATACAGAACTAACATCAATTGGTACATTAGGATATTCTGTTTTAATAACTATTGAATTAAAAAATACAGAACTAATAGGACCACCCGTAACATACGTGTATTCCAATTCAGCATTGATACCAAGTTTATATAAACTGATATAATTTCTTGTTATCCAATTTCTAAGAGTTCTATCAATTGTTCTTGGTAAATCTAAACCAATTCCAGTATAAACATAAGATATTTGCTCTTCATAAATCATTTTGTTTATGATTATCTTTAAACCATACTCATCCAAATCAGTAAAAACTATATTGTATTTAAAGTTCTCTGAGTAATCATAATTAAATTCAGTTTTAAGAGTCTCATTTACCTCAATAAGTCTCTCAAATGATCTATATTCATTTCCAATCGAGTATGTTGGTCCAACCTGTGTATGATAGAAATTGACAACAGCATATCTACTTGGATAAACTAAATCTGCTTTTAAATAACCCTTATCATAATAAAGATCAACATTAAATATATTCAAATCAGTTTTATATTTCTCTGCAGCAGCGGCTAGTGTTGTCGAACTAGAATGAGTAAAACCATAGTCATAATAATACTTTTCTTTTGTTAGATATATCTGTGCAAATAATAATGATTCAACCACTGTCGATTCATTCACTCTAATAAATGTTGGATTTGACCAGTGAGTATTATCATTACTAGGATTTATAAACCTAGTTGTCTCATCCGCGTGAGAATGAGTATAAGCTTGAACACACTGATATAGTTTACCATCAAAAGTAACTTGATCATCTAAATTATAAAACTTTATATTATTATTTGAAGTAAAGTCATAAGTATCAGCAGTTGTAAAGAAGTTTTCATTTGTTACAGAACCAACTACCTTAAATTCTTGTCTAGATTTTAACATAGTTGGATAGTATATGTAGTTAGTTACCAATATTTTACTATCAGAAGTTATTTCTAAACCTCCATCATACAACTTTGGTAAGTCTGTTCCTAAAACAACCTCAATAATTAAATCAGAGTTTGTCGGTAGTAAAGTAGGACTAGTTAAATATTCAAAATGTATAATATCAGTTATTTCCGGACCCTTTATAGTATAAATACCATCATTTATATTACTATTTACTACATTTAACTTTTTACCTCTATAAACTTTATCATAGAAGTTTGGTTCATTCCAAGGTGATAAGTTATTTACATAATTTGTATCAATATAGTTATAAACACCAACTGCATTTATACCGGATATTGTTTTACCAACATATAGATTAGTATTAGAATAATCTCCATAATAATTACTTTCAAAAGTAGAGTTATCAACTGTTGATATAATTAAAATTGCATTCTTTTTTGTACCAACAACAACAAATGTTTGATCTGGATTAGTAAATTCTAATAATGTTTGATTAAATATAATCAAAGTTCCTACTGGAAATACTGATTCAAAATTAGTACCATATATCCACTTAGAATAGAAATCAGGATCGTTATTTACCGGCTCTATCTTAGTTATTTGTTTGTTTAAAGAGTTTGTACATCCATAGAAATGAAATCCATACTCATTAAATAACTGAAATTTATTAGTTCCTAATTCACCTGGTGATTCAAATTCAAATGATGGTATTCTCTCCAATGTATAAAGAGCATATGTTTTAAAAGTATCTGTTGAATTCTCATCAAAAAGAATATCTCCTTGAAATAATTGAGTTGTTTCATCATATCTGAAGTTTAGAGCATCTCCCTGTTTATTAAAGAAATATAAGTTTTCGTGACTTGACATTTAGTTTATTAAGTTTTGATTATATATTAAATTTTGAGTTCTTGATATTTAATATATACTAAAAAATTATTTACTTATATGAAGTACTTAAAACTATTTGAATCATTCTCCGGTAGAATATCAGAAAATTTACAATACCACATTGATAATAATAAACCTATTGTTGAAAATGTGTTTAGACCCGGTTCTAATCAATACTTTAACTTAATCAAAGAAGCAAGAGAGTTATATGATAATAATCAAATTGAACTATCTGAATTAGATACCGAACTATTTGAATCAACTGATATAGGTCGATTCGCCGAATATGAAGGTCAAATAGTTCCTTTAGATTTACCAATGGAAGTTATTGAAGAATTAAACGAAGCAGAATATAAAGGTAGAGAAGTCAAGTTGAATTATCCAATGAGAGGTGGTACTAAGAAATACCAAGTTTTTGTTAAAAATCCTAAAACTGGTAAAGTTAAAAAGATTGCATTTGGTGATGTACACGGTGGCTTAACTGCTAAAGTAAGTAATCCTAAGGCAAGAAGTTCTTTTGCAGCAAGACATAAGTGTTCAACTAAAAAGGATAGAACTACTGCAGGTTATTGGGCATGTAGAATAAATAAATACGGACATTTATTTGGAGGTAAGACATACCCTGGTTATTGGTAAAAAAAATTTATAATAATATGAAATACTTAAAGACATACGAGAATTTTTCAGACATAAATATATTAGAAGGTATTGATAATGATGATATATCTAACTTTAATATGATATTCAATTCATTATATGAAAGTCATTTAACTATAAATGAGAAAATACTAATAGATTCCAACTATGGTATGATAAACGAATCTTGGTTTTCTGATTTAGTAGATAAAGGTAAGAGAGGTGTTCTAACAGTAAAATCTAAAGCAGGTGAACTATTAGTTGATTTGGCGAAAAAAGCAAAAGATGTATTAGATTTTGCAAAATCACTAGCAGGACAAATTGGTAATTATGTTAAGACACAATTTTTATCAATGGAACAGAAAATAAAAGAACATGCGTTAAAAGATAGCGGGTTTATAGAACCACTAATCGAATTTATAGAAAATAAAAAACTAATTAAACTAAAATCTTATATAACGAGTATATCAGAGTTACTAAAATATATAGCATCAGGTCAAATTATAACAGATTTAGTGACTAGATTATCAGAAACATTTTCAGGTGTATTAAACTTAGGAACTAATGAAGGACTTATTTATTTAGATGATAATTTTTTATTAGAGGATAATGGAGAGGAAGAGAAAAAATCATTTTTACAAAGACTAGGTGAGAAAATAATGACTTATCCACCATTTAATTGGATTCCAAAAATCGAGGATTTAATGAAACAAGGAATAAGTAAGCTATCACAACTAATGGATAAATTTTTCGGTTGGTTGACAACAGGTAAATCAGAATCTGTGAGTAGATTTGGAAAGTCTTTCGTATTTCTATTTCAAATATTAGAGTTATACATTTTTTATAAAGTTTTAGGTAGTATAAATAAATTTAAAGATTTTGTCTCAAAGGCAAGTGGTTTTGATGAACTAACTAACTCAATACAAGATAAATCGATGGATGAAGTTTGGAAAATGGTAGGATTTAATGGAGAAGATATTACAAAAGGTATAAAAGCAGCAGTTATGAAAATACCATACGTTGGTTCAATACTAAATGTATTAGACACATTGGTAATATCTGTGGGTATCTATATGATAGTAAAGCCAAAACTTGATGCATTAAAAATAGCATAAATATATGAAATACTTAAAAGAATACAAAATATTTGAATCTATAGAGGAAAAACTATATCATGGTAATAGAAAAGGAGATTTCCCACCAAAGAGAAAAAGATTTGCAGGTGCTATATTTTTAACAAGTAATTTAGACTTTGCAAAAAACTTTGCAGGATTCGATGAAAGAGAACAATTTCCAGAAGGAGCCGTTTGGGAAATAAAAATAAAGTCAAATCTAAAAATATGTGATCCGGTGCAAGTAAAGACAATGAAAGAGTTAGAACTTAAATCAATATTACAAAAAATGATAGATGATAAATATGAAGATCCTACAAATGGTAAAAAATTTATAGCAAATAGAGGTAAAGGATTCAAAGGATTTGATTATCATACCGAAAAAGAATTTGATTTAGAAGATGTTTCACAAACTGTTTATAACTATCTTTGGCTAATAAAGAATGGTTCCTGGCAAATAATAGAATGTGATCCAATTATCAATCAAATAAAGTCAAAAGGATATGATGGATTTATGGTTGCAGAAAGAGGTTCTAAAAATGTGGCAATATTTGATGAATCCTCGATTGAAAAATTTAATAAGATTTTATAATGTTACCTTTTAAAGAAGAAATAGTATCAGATAATGTATTTATCAGAGAGTTTAAACAAGATACTGACTCTGGAGATTATCAATGGCACAGAGATAGAGAAGATAGGATAATTGAATCTATTGGTGAAACAGATTGGATGATACAAATAGATGATGAATTACCAAAAGTTATCAAAGGAGAAGTTTTTATACCAATGGGTGTTTATCACAGAGTTATAAAAGGAACTGGAGACTTAAAAATAAGATTACAAAAAAACCCTATCTAATAGGGTTTTTGTAATTTAACTCGTGGTTAAATCGTTTACTTATAAAATCATTTAACTTCATACACTTCTCAAACATTTCTTGTTCTTCTAATTCTTTTACAATTACTTGTAAATAATCTTTTGTATAAATTTTTAAATTACGGTTATATAATATACCATTTGTAATTCTTTCAAATACGTTTTCTGCTCTCATTTTAATCTTTTTTAGAACTATAGTTCTCGTTATAAATTTTAATAACCTCATCATATTCAGCTACTACTCCTTCTCTAAAAGTATCATTGTCATACTTTTGTTTGTTTATATACTCTTTTATATAATCTGCGTAATCAAGTTGTATAGAAATGTCTAATTTCTCTTCATCAAATTCCTCATCAGGTGTTATATCAACAGATTCATCAACCTTAGTAACTATATCATCAATATAATCAACAGAAGAAAATCCACTATTTTCTAATAAAACCTCTAACTTTCTTCTTAACTTTCTATTACTAATAAGTAAGTTATTTGAAATAGACAAATCAATATAATCTTTTGAATTTCTTAAAGCATCCAATCCATCAACATCAGTTTCTGAAATAACATTATATTTTCTGAATACTGGTGAATATGTATTTGGTATAAACGTCACTTCATCATCAGATAAATCCAACATTGTTATTCCTTTTTGATCACCATAATCATTTCTATCCATTTGATATAAAGACCCTATAAACGTGAAATTACTATTCTCTTGGCGAATATGTATATGACCAGAGAAAGCTCTCTTATATGACTTAAAATCTTCTACATCTATCTTATCAGCGTTTCTATGAGCAACCGAATTAAGGTGCATTTTACATCCGTTTAAGTCAGAGTGACACATTAGATAATCACCTTGATTAGATCTAATTTCATTGACCATATCTAAACGTTTTTCAACCCAAGGCATTAAAACGATTCGTTGACCACCCAATTGTAAGATTGTCGTTTCTTCATATACGGTAATGTTATCGATATATCCATATAATCTAACAGAGTTTACTTCATTAGAACCTTTATTAAACAAATCATGATTTCCTAACATTATATGAACTGGTAATATCTTACTTAACTCTTTTAAAATCTTTTCTACTTTATTTAAAGTTATTATTGGTATGCTAGTTCTATTATCAAATAAATCTCCTAGATGTATTAGTACGTCACCTTCTCTAACATTTTCTTTTAAATAAGGAATTACAAATTCATAAAATGTAGATTCCATCATATTTTGCCATTTATCCAGATTATTTAAGTAGATACCAAAATGGGTATCTGTTATCATAAAAACTCTCATATTTTAATTTAATTTTTATATCTCCATTTGAATCCATTTGAAGATTTTCTTTGTCCTTTACAAACTTGTACTATTTTACTATTATGAGTTTTAGTAGATTCTGCTGCCTCCTTTATTGATTTAAAATCTTTAATGAAATTACCATCTAAGTCCATTTGTATTATACCACGTTCATAATTACCAAAATGCATCATTTTATCAATGAAATCAACCGGTATTTTTTTATCATAGTTATCTTTTTTGTATCTCCATATAAACTTACCTGCAGTTTTTCGAATACCTCTGCAACAAGGACCAACATTCACAACACCTGTCTGTGCAACTGCTTCTCCCATTGAAGAAAACTCCTTAATAAGAATACCATCTAGTCCATATTGTAAAACAGGAACATCAGAATAACCTTGACCTCCTTCAACCATATTTGATAATGGTCCATTACCTGTTATAATTCTACCTATCTTAGAAATTACGTATTTCTCATATTCAAATGCATCAATTTCTGATAAATTATCCTTTATTTTTAAAGATTTAATTTCCATATTATTTTGATGAATCTTATCTATTATATGACGTTTTATATTATTGTTTACTTTTTCTTTTAAAGATGATTTAATTCTATCATTAATTCCTTTACCTACATAAAAAGGCTCATAATCAAAGTATAAACCATCACCATAATCAAAGAAACCAGGTTTATCACTTCTTAAAAAAATATATACATAAAAATTATCGGTACTCATGATTTTATATATTAAAATAACATGATTACCTACAGAATAAAATAGAAAAAAATCACTTTTTTATTATAATATATAGAGATAGAGAATACAGAAAAGTAAATATATAATTTAATAATTTGTTATTCAAGTTAAACAAAAAATAAATAAAAGCATATGCCATTACCACATTTTACCCAATTACAAGGTGTAGGTTCACCTGGGGGACCTGGTACACTACCAGATGAAGTAGTATATTTAAACTTATTTGAGATAACATTTATATTACCTGTTATCTTACAAGCACAAGGTAGAGATCCAATCTTGTTATTGCAAAATGCAACTAAGATAGATCTTAACTTAACAGAATTTGATATAACCTCTAAACAACAGAGATTCAAATACTCTACAAGAGAGTTTCTTTCAACTCCTAATAAAACTTCTGGTGAAATTGTTATTCCTATTCAGGTTAATGTTAATCAACAGGGTTCTATGGAGAATTGGAATACAATGAAAGCTTGGTATGACTTAGCATTCAACTCTCAAAATGGAGCACTTCACTATAAAAGTGATTTGATTGGTACTATTATTGTAAATCAACACGATAAAAAAGGAGTTGTTTTAAGAAGAGTTACTTTCCAAAACTGTCAATTATATAAACTAACAGGATTCTCACTTGACTGGTCTTCAAATAACATTCAAGATAACGTTAGTGGTACTTTTACATATGATTACTTCATTGATGAGTATATTGATAATAACTTTACAATCAACCCACCGTTGGTTTCTGGTTACTAATATCATCTTATATTAAAATAAAAAAATCCATCAAATTGATGGATTTTTTTTATTTTTATCTATTTAGAATTTAGGCATTTGCATATTTCCTGTCATACTTTGAGCACTTTTCATCATTGATCCAGTGTCTGGCATTGAACCTCTTTGACCCTCTTCCTCTTTTTTCTGGTTCTTGTCTTCTTCTTCAAGAATCTCATTAACTAATTTAATGTTTTCTTCAAGCATCCAAAAAGGCCATTCATCCATTGCTGCTTCCTGAGTATGGAAATGTTTTTGAAGTAGTAATTTATTCTTTAATATATGCTTCAAAGGCATCATGAATAACGAAAATACCTGACGTTCCGTTGGGAAACTGCATTTCTGTGGTAACCTCCTCACCACACGTACAAGCCTTACCAAGTTTTTCAATACCGAAAGTCATTTTACCTATAGCAGCATTTAAAAATTGAAATGAAATGTCATCCATTTCTTGGAATTCTTTTAATTTTGCTTTAATACCATCTAAAGTGATACTTGATCTACCATTTAACATAAATGGAATGATTTTTAAGAAAGCCAAATTAGGAGTATTTTTCTCATTATTCTCTTTAATGATATAATCAGTAAAAGCTTTTTGTAATCCAATATTAGGAGGAGTTATTTCAAACTGACCACCATTTATTGTTTTAAACGAGAATGAACTTGAAGCAGGTGAGTAAAATTTATCCAATTTCTCATCAATTTTATGAAATCTAAAGTTATCTCTTTTTAATTCTATTGCTATTTCTTCACCACAAGTACATTTTGCATTTACTGTCAGTGAATTACCTTGTTGAAATGTTAGTTCTCTAATTAAGAAGATTAAATAAATTCTGTCTTGATCTTTAACTTCTAAAAAAGAACCTACTCTACCATCGGTATATTTAATACGAACACATGCTTGTAACATATCATTCATTTTTTCAACTACATCGTAGAAGTTATTATCATCTACCATTGAGTAAGCTTGAATTTCTCTAACTTGAGCAGGTCTAACCATAAACATAGTTCCAATTGGATAGAATTTTCCACAAGGAAAGTCTCTAACATCAAAGCTAAAATATTGTAGATCACTAGTTCTTGTACTTTCAAGTACTGGCTCAGTGATAGTATCATCAAATGAACTAGGTGTGTTATTTTTTTTAGTAGTGTCTATATCACCTAAATGTCTTTTTAAGTAATCTTCTTCACTCATATCCTTTTTATTATCTGACATAATTTAATTATTATTTTTTATTTATATATTGATACAATCAATGTCTCTATTATATTAAATAATAACTAATTGGTTTAAAATAAAAAACCCTTAGATTTCTCTAAGGGTTTTAATATTTATTTAAGTGATTATGCGTTTTGGAATCCACCAGCTGCAATAGCACCAGTTCTTAAAATTGTAACATTGTTTACAATGATACCCATACCTTTAATTGGTTCTACATAAGTATCAAGAACTCCAATTTGACTGTCAATAATATCAGATGTATTATTCTCATCATCCATTTTGTTGAAGTAGTTATATAAACCATTTCTGTTTACATAAGTTTCACAAATAACGTCAGCTCTTAATTTAATTTCAGCTCTAACATCAGGAGTATTGAATTTCCATTGGTAATCAAGCAACATTGCAGAAAGTTCTCTTTCTAACTCAACTAGAACTTCTCTCACGTGGATTAAAGATAATGCTGATTTATAAAGTGTTAAAGCAGTGTTTTCTGTCTCAATCACATATCCTCTGTTTCTTTTGAATACAATTGGATTCATTTGTGCTTGGTTTAAGAATTCAATATCTGTTGGGTCAAATTCGTGTTCAACACCAGCAATATTTGTAATTCTACCATTTGTAACACCAGCCGCAATTGTCCAAGGAGTAACTGAACTTACGTTAGAAATATGTTTTCTCATATAAGTAGTTGCTGCATAAGACGCAGGTGGGAAATCTAATGGTCTACCATTATCATTTACTGTTACATAAGGTGTGAAATAACCAACTGTAGAAACACCAGTTCCATCACCGAATGAGTAAAGGTATGCAGGATTACTTTCTGGATCACCACCTTTAGCAATAAACTCAACTTGTAAAGTACCTTCACTGTTTACGAAACTAGGAGATGAAGAGTTTTTGAATGATTTTAATGATGGCATATTTATGAAACCAAATACATTTAATCTTTCTCCACAAATATCTACTAATTGTTGTTTCGATCTTTCAGTTAAACCTAATCCGAATGAATCTACTAAATATCTAAAGTCAAATGCTTCTTTATTGATTAAAGCCTTGAATAGCGGAGTTCCTTTAGCAACTAAGTTTAAAACTTGGTTTTGTTTAGTTTCTGTACCATCTGGTAAAGAAGCTTGTCTAATTCTAAATCCTTTCATCGCAATACCTTTATAAGTTGTTGCATATTGATCAACACTTGAATATCTTGTTGTTTGGTAATCTTGACCACCCGCTTCATTAGTATATGGAGTTCTTGATATTTTTGCATCACAAGTAATTTCAGATAAACTAGTATTACCAGCATATTGTCTTTTACTTAAAACTCTTGTAAGATTTCTTTGTTGAGTTTGACCATTCATCAATTCAACATTTTCATTATCTGCCAATAAGAAATCACCAACTTTTAATTCAGTATATCTTGAACCATTTACTAAAATTTTATTAGGAGTTTCAACATATCCAGATGGTGTTTCAATTTCAATAGTTTGTTTTAAGTTACTTAATTCTGACTGTACATTAAATGTAAAATTAGTTTGTATATCAATATTTTCTGTTGATGCTAAAGTTTTTTCTGTAAAGTCTACTTCTAAAGTACCATCTAAATTGATAAGCATTTTTAAATAATGTTTATCTAAATTATTATAAACCATAGTAACATCCGATACTTGTTCAAACGTAACATTCTCAGATACAGTATACGCAAAGAAATGATTACTTGCAGTAAATCCTAATGCCTGTGCCAATTCAACTGCACTATCTTCTGGATGAACAGTGTTTTGTGCTATTGTAAATACACCAGTATTGCTCTCAGACTGAGGGAATGAAATTTCTTCCAATAAACCTAAATCTAAAGCAGCCTCTGCTTGAACACCAGTAAGTCCATCTACTTCAAAAACAATATAGTTATATCCTGCATAGTCTCCAGTAACACCAGAAGCAGCAGTTATATTAGTTGGACTTGGAGAAGCTTCACCATTTACAAAAGTAACATTTACTTTTAAGACATTACCATCATTATCAATAAAATCATTAACAATTCCATCAGATCCAGCAAGTAATCTATTATCATAGAAGAAGTCACCAGTATTGATCAAACCATTAAAATATTTTTCATAGAATGTAGAATATTTAGCAACAACACCTTGTACTGGTGTAGCACTGATATTAGTAGTAAGTAATCCATCAGTACCAAGTATAAATTCATTATCTTCTTTATAGAAAATCAATCTACCCTCACCTGCTATGTAAGACACATCAGATAAACCAGTTTTAAGTACAAAAGATTTGTTTTGAGATGTTGAAGTAACTATATTTGTTACAGTCATATCTGCTAAACTTTTCTTAGTTCTATTTCCAGTTATATCTTCACTTACAATCATAGTAGCTCTATCTTTATAAGAACTATTGATGAAAGATAAGATTGTATTAAACATTTTTATTTTTCTATATTGGCTATAGTTTTTAGAATCTGCGGCAGCATTTGTTCCCCAGAAAACTAATTGAACATCACCTTGTGCATAACCAGGAGTATTACTTAAATCATAAACATAATAGTCATGAACTGTTGAGTTTGTACCGAATCCAAGGTCATTAGAAACACCATCAGTAAGATAAACACCATCAACATACTCAGGAACAACAAAATCAAATATACCACCTGATGTACTTATTGCAACCGGTGAAAATTCTATTGATGATTCAATAAATTCTTGTTGATAAACATCAACTGTTAAGTAACCTAGAACTATATCAGTTGCACCAACTGATGGATTATAACCAGCAGAATAACTACTAACACTTGAAATAACTCCACTTGAGTTAAGAGTAAATGCAGTTGTATAACTTGCAGTTGCATTACTGTAAGGATAGTTTACTGATCTCAATGTAGTTGATACAGTACCACCTACAACTGGAACATATTGACCACCTATAACACAGAATGGTTCAAATTGTGAATTATCTGCTAGATATTTAACATTTATTGTTGATGAAGTTCCAGATCCTGCATAAGTATATCCAGAACCAGGTTGACCACCTTCTAAAACACTAACGTGTAATACAGCACCCTCTGTAAACCAAGCAGTTCTATGTTTACCACCAGTAACTACACCAGATTGAGCAGGATCACCATAAGCGTGACCCATTTGATCAACATATGAGTAAGTACCAAATAAAGCAACAACATTTCCAGGTAAATCCAATGGAACTTGTGCAAATTCTACTGACTCTACAATAGTTTCTTTGTAAGATAAGAAATCAATAGTTTTTTTCTCAGAACCAACTAAAGTACCACCTATAAGGTCAACTAAACCAGTATAGAAGTCTTGTTCTACTAAGTCTGCATTAAATGCACAATATAAACCTGTTGAATCTGTATCTCTATTTATTGTTGTTTCGATAAATATATTTTTACCGTTTAAATCTCTAAAATATGGAATCAATGACAAACCTTCATAATAAGCTAATAAAGTCATATTTCTATCATTTGCAAAATTTCTTAATTGACCTTTAATTAAACCATCTGCATTAAAATATTGACCCCATCTGTTATCAACCGCCAATTCTTTGTAGTTAGACCAATCACCACCTACAACTATAACATCAACCATATAGTCAGATGCATAATCTACAGTACTTACATAAGCAGGCATTTTTTCAATAGAACCATACCATTCTAATAAAGTTCTATCAAATCCAGATACCGCAGTTTTTACTACAAAAACTGTAATATATCTATCAGATAAGTTAGTAAAACTGAACGCTCTATCAGAGTATCCACTATTACGTTTTGTTAGATTGATAAATGATTCAGTATCTTTCTTCCAGAAACCAGTTGTATCAAAGAATCTTCTATAAGGTCCTTCTCTCTTAATATCATTAGTTTTTAATGCAGAAGAAGACAAAGATTTATATTCAATAATATCTAATGTATCATCAGTTATCAATAAGTTCATTGCATAAACAGGACTTGTTTCTAACATTTTAGAAACAGTTCTGTGAAAAAACGAACCTTTTCTTTCCAAGTTTCTATCCAACTGACCAAAAACTGTTTCTAAGTCATTTACAGTTGTTAGTCTAATCGGTGTATTAACAGGTCCTTTTTTAGAAACTCCCATTACAAGGTTAGTTATTCCTTCTACAGTAGCTGTACTGAATACAGACTTGTCAATTTCTTCGATGAAGATACCAGATCTTTTGTATTTTCCAATTTGAATTGCCATATTTTTTATTTTAATTTTTTAGTTTAATGTATATATTAAAAGAAAAAAATCATATTTTCTCTATTTTTGATTAACATTAGATATTTTTTTGATATATTCGGTCATATCTGAACCTGTCTTGTTGATTTTAGCAGTATGTTCTGCAAAACTTTTATTAAAATCATTTTGAATCTGTGTCAATTTAGGAGTTCGATCCATAATTCTTTTATTTACATCTGCTATTTTTTTAGTAATAACTAATTTTTGTGCAGGATCATTACTCTTATTAGCATCTAAATCTTTTAACTCTTGATTAAAATCATCAATGAATGCTTTATCATACACATTTTGTTGTTTCATTGATTCCACATCAGCCTTTAACTTCGCCAAATGTGCATATTCTACAAGAAAAGGATTCCTATCTTTACCATTCTGTATATCAGTACCACCTAGTATTTCCTTTAATTTAGTCTCAATTTGAGTAGGATCTTTTACTTCTAAGTATAACTTATCAATTAAAGATTTCTTTGTCTTATACTCATCTAAATTAAGTTTCATAGTATTCATTCCATCCTTTGCTATCTTAACATCAGGAGTATCTGTCACCTGAACATCAAATTCAGCTTCTTCTAAAAACATAACATATTTTTTTAAATGTTTCATTATATTGTTTTTATTTCGGTTCCAGCTTTCTTATCAACCTCAGACTTAACATCACTTTTTATACCTGCTTTATTAAGAATTCCATTAAACTTAGTTCTTTGTTCATCAGATAGTTTATACAGTTCGTCTTCATCTACTTTATTAAGTGTATAAACATTTGTTATCTGTATATTATCCGCCTCAGACTGAGTACCCTTTGAATCTACTGTAACTATACTTAACTTCTGATTAGATTTTAATTTTTTAAAATTTTCAACAGATATTTTAGTATAGAATACATCACCACTTCTATCAGTACTCAATGGTTTTGTAAAATCACCTTGACCAATTTCGTGTTTTGGTTCTAATGAATCTAAATAAGTATTAAACTTCTTTAAATATGTTGTAGATATAATCCAAACATAACCCGCAGCAACTTTATCTATAAAGAATGATCTTTGTATATCTCTATTAAAAGTTTGAGGATCTGTTTTAGAAGCACCCTTACCCTCTATTGTAAAGAATGTATTTGGTGTTGCACCAATATCAGTTTGTTTTTTTAATTCTAGTTTAACTGCATTTGCTGCAATAGCGGCAGCATTTTCTGCACTTTCTGCTAACGCAGCACTATCAATATCTGAGGCAGCCTTACCTTCACTAACAGTACCATCACCAAAATATTTCTCAATAAATGTAGCAACCGCACCTGTTGTAGCAGCACTTTTATATAATGTATCACCATCTAAAACATCATTGATAAATTTTCTAAATGAAGCACCTGCCTTAGGCTTAATAGTCCAATCTTCTGGATTAGCAGGATCTGGATCTGTTACTTTTGGTAATCTTAAATTTGCATTATCAGTAAATATTGCTTGGTACTTACGGTCTTTTCTTATATTATTTACTGCTTCTTCCCACATATCAAATAATTTATTATTTCTATAAGGACCTGTTTTACCACCATCTTCACCTGATTGACCAAATGATGTATATTCAGATAATGTATTTGTATCAACGGCCTCTGTTCTCTTAGTAATAGTTTTAACAGTATAAATCTTATACGCCTTAATGAATAAATTCATAATTGCAATAATTGGATCTATTGTCATCTCTATTTTTTTACCATCTTCTGTTTTTACTTGATCTATTTTAGTTTGTATAGACTTTCTTTCTTCATCAGAAACAGTATAAGCTCTTACTTCAATACAAGTTTTATTAAAAAACTCTAATATTTTTGCAGAAACGTCATCAACACCTTTACCATCATCCTTTCCTTGTGTCTGTGATGCAGTTCCAGTAGTAGTTGTAGGTTTATTATCATCATCAGTTGGTGCTGCTTGTCCACTACCACCCTGATTATCTAAAATATTTTTAGCTTCTAAGAATGAATAGTAATCAAATAAAGACTCTTTTTTAGCAGTAACTATAGGTAATTTATTTATTTCTCTCAATGTTGTTACAAATGTTTGTAATGGAACTTTTAGATCACCTAAACCACCATATAAATTCTCTTTCTCAAATTGAAAAGCTCTTTTAGCAAATCTTGCAATTTTCTCAGCAACAACTACAGTTTTATTCTTATCATTTAGTACTTCAATACCTTCCGTATAAAGTTTATCTTTCTCTTGTATTGTAGCTTTTTTATCACCAACCAAATATCTATTTATCTCATTATAAAGATTTTTTATAAGTTCTTTATTACTAGTATTATTTGAATTTGTAGCAATATCATTGATGAATTTATAATCAACTCCAATTCCTTTTTCTCTTGTAGATATTAAAACTTCAATATCTTTTTTCAATTTATTGAATGCTTGAGTTAAATGGTCTTCACCAACTACAGTCTTACCTCTATTTGCACCCCCACCAGTTCCTATTGTATCAACAGTTGCTTCCATAAGAAGAACCATTCCAGAAGGAAGTGATTGATCATCTTTTGCATATCCACTTAATTTAGGATTTTTACTTCTAATAGAAGCAATATCTAATTTATTAGGATTTTTAACCACATCACTTTGAATTAGATTTAATTTATCTCCATTCTTTGTAATATATGTCTTTTTTGGTTTACCCGTTGAACCTGTTGAACCAGTAGTATTAACTTTTGTATAGTTGGCCAAAATTAAAGCAAGTGCTTTTAAATTTTTAACCATCGTAACATATCCAGTACCTGCAGCTCCCGTATCAGTAGATTTATCACCATCAGTAGAATCTTTATCATCCTCTTTATCCTCTTCATCATCATTTGAACCTTGATCATCTTTAAATTGATCTAAAAATTCTCTAAATTTCTTCAATTCTTCTAAAAGAACTGCTTTTTTATCAAACTCTGCCATATCAGTAACTCTTTTAATACAACCATCAGTCAGTCCTTTTAGAATACCAACTTTGAAATTATTCTCAACTGCGTGTATTAGTTCTTTAAAGAATACATCTAGTTCTATTTGAATTACTAATTGTTGATCCTCTGCAGATAAACTATAAACTTTAGCTTGACCTACAATTTGTTCAAACTCATCTTTTAACTGACTAATTAAGCTTTTTATTCTAGGTACTTTTGCAGCGATTCTTGCTTTTCTAATAACATGATTTATTAAACGACCTAATAAAGAGTCATTCCAACCCACATCATTTGCAAATGGACCAGCACTTGAGGTCATCTCTAGTAATGTTTCATATGGAACTCCTTGTATATGTTGTTTCTTCTTTAAGAAATCTTCTCTTTTGTTTAAATATCTCATTATGATAAAAAAATTTTTAGTATATATATAAAATAATAAGTATCATTTTTGGATATTTTAAATATTATCTATATCTTTGTTAAAATAAAAATAACTATGGCAGATTTTAATATTGATAAGGTAGTTTGTTTAAATCTAAAGACAATGGATTTAAAACAAATTTTTAGTATTTCAGAAACATATTCTTGGGATTTTGAGGTATTATTAAATGATAAAAAAACAGGTTCTACTAAATTATATGTTGAATCCAACACAGGTGAAGTTATCGGTATGGAAGAACAACTATGGTGTAAATACACTAATAAATTCCATGATCCACAATTCATGGTTTTTAGTAAGTTTTCACCAGTTACTAAAAAGATCTATGATAGATTAAAAAATATGCAACCAGTTAAAGTACCTAAAGTACCTAAAACTGAAAGATCATTAAATACTTACTTATATTTACTTGAAAAAGGATATGATATTAGAATGGTAAGTTTTGACCGATATATTGAGTCTTTACGAAATAAACAAAGTGAGAATAGCGATGTTCTTATTACAGAAGACTTATCAAAACTAAGACAAAGTGAGATTGAATCATTGATTGATGCTGCGTTAGATAGAAAAGACTACACAGAAGTTGATAAACTAATGAAGTTTAGAAAATAATATTAAAACCAGGTAAATCACCTGGTTTTTTTTATATATACTCATATGATAAACTTAAAAACATATGAGAATTTTACAGGTAGGATAAAATATACCAAACCAGAAGACTTAGATACTCACGAAGTTATCGAGTTGATAAATATTTTATTTGAACTAAAACCTAGTTTACCAGATGAATTTCCAAAAGCAGACTTATCAAAACTAATTAAAAATGAAGTAACTTATTTATCAGATGATGATAGATTTAAAATAGAAGTAGGGTTTAGTGAAAATGATACTTATGTAAATAAAGAAGGTGAATTGATTACAGGTAAATACAAAACCATATTTAAAGTAAATATATTTAGAAATATAGAAGATGATGAAGAAAGTGGCTTTAAACTTTCAGAAGTCAAAGAATACATTCTTCTAACATCACAATTGGTTGAAAAAACATATGATAAAGTACAAATGTTGGTTGATATAGAAGATAATAAATTATCAATACAGGAGTTTGAAGATTTATCTGATAATACTGAATTAAATGAAGTAACATTTCTTATAAAAATATTATAAAAAACCGAGATAAATCTTGGTTTTTTTTTATTTTTTATTTTTTTTCAAATCCAAATCTTCATTTTTGAGGAAAAATTAGATAAATTGAAAAAGAATGTCAGGTGTCAAAAAATATATATACTTGTAAAAAGATTATTTTTAGAATGGGAATTATAGAACTTAAATATAGTGATAAATCTATCACAACAAAATCGGAAATTTTAAAGAAATTAAAAGAACTTGGATTCAATTGGCTAATTGATTCTGAAGTAGAGAATGCTATTATAGAAATTAAGAAAGAAACCTTAATTTGGCATGAAGGTGTTTTTAAATATGGAGATTGGAAATACGGGATATTCAAGAATGGTGCTTTTCATGGAACATGGGAAAACGGCATTTGGGAAGATGGATTTTTTAAAGGGACTTGGAAGAGTGGGTTGAACAAACCTATCTAGATAAAAATAATTACTAACTATGAGAAAGAAAAAGACTTTACTGAAAGAAATTGGAACTAAAATCATTTATGATGACAACACAATAATAATTAGCAGGGAGGGAAATGAATGGTTCTTCGAAATAGGTAAAGAGTTGACAACAGATTTAGGGGAAGCAGTTTCATTATTACTAAGAAATTGTGATGCAAGTGATGAAGTTTGGAAAACTGATATTAAAGAAATGAATATTGATAATATATCACCAGAAAAAAGTTTATATTGGCTAACAGGTGGTGAGAGAGAGTGGAAAACACTAGAGAATTATAATAGACCTTGGTGTGATTGTTACTTAGATTTTCAAGAAGAATTTGGATTATTAGTTATAAGTATTATAAAAAGATCTAAAACATTAGAAGATATGAGAAAACACTTTATAGAATATTTAAACTTACCTGTTCTATATGACTTTGCACTAAGTAGAAAATTATTAAGATAAAAAATAAAAACCTATCATAAAAGATAGGTTTTTTTTATTTATATATAGTACTATGAACGGACATTTTTTTGACTTAAATAGTCTAATAACAATGAATAGTAAAGTTTGGATAGTAAATACTCGAACTCCTAATAAACCTTTGATAAGAATATCAAAGTCTGAATTTAATCTTTTAAGAAAAGGTGTTTATAAAAAGGATAATATAAACTTTAATATAGATGGACAAACTTATTGGTTAAGTGAAGAACTTTTTAATAAGATTAAAATTAAATCTAAAAATAATAATGTAAATATATCAGAACTTTCTTTCTCAATGCAAGAATTTATGAATAAAGATATTATTGAAAATGGTGACTTTACAATACACTTAGAGAATATAAGACATCTTAATAATACTCAAGATGATATTTATGTTATTTGCTCTAAAAACTCTAAAAGAAGTTATGAGTCACTAATTGAGAAACTAGAAGAAAAACTATTAGACTTTGGACTAAAAATAAAGAACTTCTATTTCATATCAGAAACATTCTATAACAGAGATAGAGACGATATAATACACAAAAAAGTAAGATTGGTACTCCAACACATAATTGGATTAAAGACCGCTGATACGAAGTTTACAGAAGAAGAAATAACTAAATATGATCAAGTTTCTTTATATGATGATGATGTAAATACAATCAAATTAGCAAAAGGTGTAAATGATGTACTTCAATTTTTAGTAAAGAATAGTGATGATGAAGTAAAAGAGAAAGTAAAAGAGGTACTTAAAATGGAAGAGTGTGAACTTATTATAAATCAAGTTACTTTTAATAAAGTAAACCCATTTATTATAACTAAAGTAGAGTTAAATCTAAATAAAATTGTAAGAACTTTTGAAAATTTTATATACAAAAAAGACTAACAAATGTTAGTCTTTTTTTATTTCTCATCCCTTTTAGTCATCGCATTTTTAATCAAATCATTTAGATCTCGATTATTAGTAACTAATCCCTCCGAAGATGTATCAGATTTTTCTGCTTCGGCTTGTTTAACTTCAGGGTTTTCAATTTCATTATAACCTAAGTCTTTTCTTAATGTTTTATAGAACTTCTCTAATTCAGTTCTTTGATTTGATAAAAACTTACCATTCTCTCTAATCTGACCAATTGTTTGATTGACAACTTCATGCATTCTTGCTGCGTTATCACCATTATCAACTTGTCTTAATTGAGATAGAAAGTTTTTTCTAGTCATTTTTGATAAGAAAATTGCTTCTGCATAAACCATGGCATCCTCTCGCATCTTATTCCTAATATAAGAGTGTTCTTTTAATTTTGGTATATCACTTAGATATAAATCAACCAAAGATTCTAATACATCCATTGATTGTTGTGTAGCCACAGTTAAATCAGCATCATAATCATATATCTCAATTTCACCTAAATCAGGTAAATCTTCTGGCTTTGCTAAGTGTAGAGAGATGTCGAATTCCGAGTTTTCTGACTGGATTTGATCGAATTCATCTTGTAGTCTAATTCTTTGTTCCTCACTTTTTGACATAAGTAAACGGTTTTTTACAATATATATAAAAAAAGTTAAAGTCCAATTATGGCAAAAGAAATAATAGAGAAACAAATGATCTTTACCACGAAGCTGGTAGATGAATCAACAGATAAAATAAATGATGGTATAGTCATCAAAAGATACCAAAATCCTTGGTTAAAATCTGAAGTAGGATTAAGAAGAGCAGGTGTATCTTTTAGGATGTCACCTGAAGAACAAGAAGAATATATTAAGTGTGCATTAGATATACACTACTTCACAGAACAATATTGTAAAGTAAAAACAGAAGATGGATCAGTAGGTCAAATTAAGTTGAGAGAGTATCAAAAAGAAATATTAGATAATTTTGTAAATAGTAGATTTAACATACTAATGGCAAGTCGTCAGGTTGGTAAAACAATATCGGCATCAATTTTCATGTTGCATACAATTCTATTTAGTAATGATAAGAATATAATGATTGTCGCCAATAAAGGAGATACTGCAGTAGAGATTGTAGATAAAATTAAGTCTATATATTCATTATTACCATTCTTTTTAAAACCAGGTATTAAAACTTGGAATCAAAAGTCTCTAACATTTGAGAATGGATGTAGAATAAAAACATCCGCAAGGTCTAAAACTCCAGCAATTGGTTTTACGATTGACGTACTTTATCTTGATGAGTTTGCACATATTCCCTCAAATATTATCGAACCTTACTATACCGCTGCTTATCCAACCGTGTCAGCAGTACAAAACTCAAAGATTATTATCACATCAACACCAAATGGTATGAACTTGTTTCATAAATTACTTAATGATGCAGAAAGGCCAGATGGAGATCCACTTAAAAATAACTATAAAGCAATGCGTGTTTACTGGCATCAAGTTCCGGGAAGATTTGTTACATATTTGAGATTAAATGATCATAGATTATATGAACATGGTGTAACAAAAGAACAAATATTTAGTAGTATCAAAGAAACATATCCAGAGAATATAACAAAAACTCATATGGGATTCAATTCGGATTTTCAAAAAGACATCATCTCTGTATTTAATAATGAGAGATGTACTGATGAAGATGTTAAAAACTTAACATTTATTGATTCAAAAGGATTCGAAGTACCTTTGAGAGCAATTGGTGAGATGACAACTTGGAAAGAAGAAGCAGTAAAGGATATTGGTGGTGAGGATGCTTTTAACCAAGAATATGGTTTAAGATTTATCAATTCAAGTAAGTCATTATTAAATGAAGCAATAATTGATAGTCTTTTAAATAATAAGAAAAATTATAAATTTGAGGAGATTTACGAATTTGAAAGTAAATTAAGATTTAGTTATAAAGATTTAAGGTGGATAGATGATGATGAGATTTTTATACCAATGAATAGGAAAAATGAAAAGATTATACTATCAGTCGATATTGCAGAAGGTTTAGGACAAGATTATTCAATTATAAATATATTTAAAATATCTAAAAAAGATATGGATACAATAGAATCACAAAGATTGGCATATAAATCAGTTACAGATTTTTTTAGATTAGAACAAATTGGATTATTTAGAAGTAACTTAGTTTCAGTTAAACAATTAGCAGAATTACTTTATATTTTAGCATTTGAGTATTTAAACCCAGATAATGTTAAAATAGTTTTAGAGTTAAATAACTATGGAAATACTTTACTTGCTGAACTACCACACGTTTTTGATGGGAATAATCAATATGGATCATCTATTTTCCTTAGATACAAACATAGAGCTGATGCAACCGAAGAAAAAGTTGGATTAAAAGTAGGTGAGAATAAGAATATGATGGTTAAAGATTATCAAGATTTAATGATTTCTAAAGGATTTTCTATAAATAATGAGGAAACTGTTAGAGAGATTACAACATTTGTTAAACATACAACAACTGCAGGTAATACTAGATATGCTGCAGATGTTGGACATGATGACTGTGTAATGACCATTGTAAATGCAACTTCTGCATTTGTAAAAAATGATTTTAAGGAGATGGTTGAAGATACTTTACAAAATGATCACATATTTAAGATATATGTAGAAGATTGTTTAAAAAATCTTGAATTTACAGAAACTGTTGATTATACACAACTACTAAATGTTAGAAGAAAAATTTTAAATAGAAATAAAACAGTTAGTGAATCTAATACAACTGGAATAAATTGGTTTAATAGTGGTGGTAAATAATAAAAAAAGACATCTTAAAGATGTCTTTTTTTTATTCATTCACTTCCATGGTAGCAGAGAGTCCCGCTCCTCTTAGTTTATTTTTCATTTCTGAAATGGTTTCTAAATCACCATATTTAACATCACATTTTCCACTATTATGAATTATGTGAGCACACTGTGTAGCTTGTTCATATTCATGATCACAAACTTTCATTAGACAACTAATAACGTGGTCAAATGAATTGTAATCATCATTATGAACTATTAGTTTATAAGGTTTAGATAAAATCTCTTGTACTTTAGACTGTGTTTTTTTCTTAGTAATAGTTGGCATTTTAATTGAATGTTTTTGTTGTTTTGTTTATTACATCTATTATAGTGATTTTACAATCAATAGTTTCCGTCCATTTTTCAAATTCAACTAGATGCTCAAATCTATCATCATACATGATGAATTCCTCTGGTTGCAATTCACTAATTAGTTTTTCAAATAATCTACTTTTAAAAGTAAATGTGTCTCCACCATTGTTTAAATATAGAGCATCGAATGATAAATTTAGTTTATGTAAAACTTTTTCCACTTCAGTTCTTAATTTTTCAATACGACCTGTTGCACAAAAAACATAGTTATCAGGATCAGAGACTGCTTTTAAGTATTCTTGGTATACATAAGGGTTTATTTTTGTATCAAAAATATCTAAGTCTAAGGTTTCTGGTTTAGACCACCATCCTCTATGAGGCCAATCTGTACCAAATTTTTCTTTCCAGATAGGTTTACCTTCCTCTGGTTTCAAGGTATGACAAAGAGTATCATCAAAGTCAAAACATATCAATTTTTTTATCTCCATATTTTCTATAAAATTTTATACAAATATATATAAAAAATTTTAATATATAAAATATTATTAGTATTATTATATGTTTTAGTAAATTACTAACCAGACTAAAAAAAATTTAATATATAATAAAAAATAATAGAGTTGTAAAGTTATTTTATTATCTTTACAACTTAAAAAAATAATAAAAAAATATGAAATTTAACTTTAATATAATTCTAATTTTATTTTTACTAATATCAACAGTTGGTTTTGGACTTACTTGGTACTTCGGTGGCTTTTCTGAATCAAAAGAAAGAGTTAAACAGCTTGAAAGAGATTATAAAAAATTAGAAGGAGAGAAAAAAATTGCAGAAGAAAAAGTTGCTGCTTGGCAGGAGGTATACCGACTAAAGGATATAGAAGATAAAAAATTGATAATAGAAGTTACTAATGCAAAAAAAGAAGTAACGATTGCAAGAGCAATGGCTGCAAAATTTCAGTTAGAACTTTCTAACATAAAAGGAGATATGGCACAGACACGAAGAGAAATTGAAGAGTTGAAAAATAATCCAAGAGTTCTAACTGATGAGGAACTTTTAAAAGATTTAGTAAAAAATACAACCCCTAAAGAGATTCAAAAAGTAGATAAACCAACAGAAATTAGACATAAAGTACTAAAACATGAAACATTATATTCTTTATCAAAGTTATATAATGTAAGTATAAGTGAAATGATTGAACAAAATAAGTTTTTGGTGAATGGTTTACAAACAGGACAAACTTTAATAATTATTACTAAGTAACCTAAAAAATAAAAATAAAAATGAGAAAATTATTTACAATACTAATAACATTAGTTTTTACAACAATGTTTTCACAGGGTAAACAAATAGAATATCCAAAGTTTGAGGTTGATTCACTTGGTCAAAAAGTAATAACAATGACTATTCCACAAGCGATGCATCTTAATAATAACTCAAATATTCTAGAAAAATTTGAGAAGTTGTCAGAGGAAATGAAAGATTATGAGACACTAACATTAAAAGTAATTGATGAAAAGGATAAAGTAATTGCCAAACTAGATATTGTTGTTAAAAAACTAGACGAACAAATACTGATTAAAGATGATAAAATAAAGTCACTTCAAGGTGAAATACTTGCTTGGATGCAGAAAAGTAAAGTATTAGAGACACAATTAGCAAATAGACAACAAGTAATTGATGAAAAAGATAAACAATTAGGACGGCTAAAAACTAAGATGATTGTAGGTGGAATAGGTGGGTCTATAGTAATAATAGGATTAGTATTATCCGTATTAGGAGTTTTTTAAAAAAATACAAAAAATGGCTTTTTATTCTTAATATATAAATCATATAAAAAATAAACAAAAACATGAAACACGTTAAAGCATTTGAAAAATTTCGTATTCAAAAAAATAGAGAAGAGATTATTAAAGAATCTGTTTTCCAAGTTAACGATCTTTATAAAGTAAAAACTATGATTGACTTACCTCAATCTTTAATCAACGCTTATGTTAAAAAAGTAAAAGATACAACAGGTAAAAACTTACGTCAATTTTTTGGCGATGTAGATATTGCAGAAGAAATCATTAAATATGTAACAACTACTTTCTTAGATATAGATAAAATTCCTGGTGGTGCTATAATGGGTGGCCAAACTCAAGCACAAACACAAGGTCAAGGACAAGTTCAAGTACAAACTGAACCTCAGGCACAAACTGAACCTCAGGCACAAGCTCAACCACAAGTACAAACTGAAGGTCAACCACAAACTCAAGCACCTGCAGAAGGAGAATTTGAAGAACCTGCACAAGGACAAGCTCAAGAACCTGCACAAGGACAAGCTCAACCTGCACAAGAACCTGCACAAGGACAAGCTCAAGAGGAAGAAGAACCTAAAGAAGAAGAGGAAGAGGAAGAATTACCACTTTAATCTAATAATAAAAGAAAAACCACTCATTGAGTGGTTTTTTTATTTAATATACTTTGTAAGTATAAAATCTCTTCGTATTATCATTAGTAAATTAAACATATCTTCATCATCATTTTTATAATACTTAATATGTTTGTTTATGATCTCTAAACTTAAATCTTTTTTATTATAATTTATCCAATCCTCTTTTATATAAATTGGCATCTTAGAAACATCACTGATCTTTTCTTTATCATCTTGAATATAAAAATACAAACTATCTCTTTCGAGAATAATAGAGGTCAATCCTAATATCCAGTGATTCTCATAATCACTTAAAATTGATACTATTTTAAAATCACCAAAATTAGAGTTAAACCCATTTAATTCTAGATTATTCATTATTATAACTATCTAAAAATCTTTTTTCCTCTGGTGTAAGATTTTCAATACCAACAGATGTAATTCTATCTAATATATCATCTATATTAAACTTTATCTCATTCTGTCTTTTTATCTTTTCAATATCTGACATTTCTTCTTTTGGAAAAGCACCAAACATACCCTTCTTCATATCTTCTACTTTTATTTTGAATTTACTCTCAAATTCATCACGAGAGAAGACCATCCCCATTACATTTACAACATCATTTATCTCATGCTTATAGAAAACATCTAGACCCACAATGATTTCATCAACTAATAATTTATCTATTGAATCTGATGTATAGATACACTTATCTCCCTTAAATATAGCAATATCACGTCTATCCATAAGATAAACAACATTTACCATACCTATATTATTTAGTTCGGTCATAATAGTAACAGTACCATTGATACGACTAACAAAACTTGTTTTATTTGTATAAAGATTATCCAATACACTTTGAAAAATATCCGTAATTTCCTTTCGATACTTACCATCGTTATATCCCTCAATAATCTTTCTTAAAAGATTATTAAATAAATATCCTAAACAAAAGAACCCTATAATAATTGCGATAATTGAACCGTTACTGTATACCATAAACTGATTTTCTAATTTTTACTAATAAACTATTTATAAAATTTTCATCTACCTTTTCTGGTAAATTTGATTCTTTAAACAAAGTATCCACTTCTTTAATCTCACTTTCAACATGATCAATCAAAGTTTGTAAATCTATTTCACCTCTTCTAATTGAAAGAAGTTCTTGTGCATTATCTCTTTTAACAAGTATACCTTTACCTTCTGCAATCTCTCGTGCCATATCCATCAATCTACGACAGTGCATCATATTCTTACCATCAATTTGTTGACCGTGAGACTTAACATCTACCCATCTTTGAAGATTTCTTTTTGATAACCATTCTTCATACTCTCTAAAGTCTTTACAGTGTTCAGAATATCCATCTTTATTATAAGTAATAGTACAAAATGGTTCTTGTCCCTTTGGAATTGATGATAATCTCAATTGATTTGAGACACCTAAGTTCTTTTCTGCCTCTTTTTGAAAAACTAACTCAAGTCTATCAATTTGATCATCAGTCATATTAGTAAGTTTACTTCTATCAATAGTTGCACCTGCTTTAACCAATCCCTTATAACCTAGACCCAATGCAAGACCAGAGTCTTTACGTTGTTGAATCATAGTATCACTTAACTCTCTAGATTCTTTTCCAGAAAACATCATATCAGATTCAGTATCATAGAATAAGGTATATACGTCTTTTGCATATGGAACATTTACTGCACCAATAAATCTTTCATCATATTTCCCATCATTCCATTTTTTCCATGGAATAGCTTTTGTTCCTTGTATAACATAACAAAAATCAAGTAAGTCTTTACGAGTTACTTTATCTTTTTCCCAGTTTTGTTTTTTATTTTGACCTTTTGCTTTACCAATTTGAGCTCTCGCATAACCACCAAAAGAGTTGGCACAGATTTTAGTAATAAACTGATCTCTATTCTCTAATATTAAATCAAAAATAGGATCTTTATAGATAATACAGTCTTCTGGTGTATTAAGTAATTCTAAAACTGTTGGGTTATTACTAGCTAATAGTTCTAAAAATCTACGTAACTCATAGATTACAGTATCATTAGTATCATCATTTACTTGTTGCTTGTATTTACTACCAAGAATATCATCCAATGACTGGATAAATACACCTGCGTAGTCAGTATCGGAAGTTTCTATATTAGTTCCGTATGCATGTGACCCCCTAACAACCAAGAAGATTGGTTTAGATCCAGGAGATCTTTCATTTATAAGTTGGCTTAGTTGTTCTTTCATCTTTATTATAATTTTTACAAATATAGTGAAAAAAATTTAATGTTCAACTATCTAAACTTCTTTTTTAATTCACTTAAATCTAGTAGATACATATCCTTTGGATCAGTACCCTCTAATATTTTAATTTCTTCCTTTTTAGCAGTGAAGTCCTGTTTCATCTTTTCAAATAACTCTTTTGTCAAAGAGTAGATTGGCATTCTTAATAAATAATCATAAGAGTCATCTATTTGCTCTAAACCTAATGTTTCTATACTTGTTATAATCTCAGTTTTAGAAACATTATTTATTTTTAATTTCTCATCTAAAATATATTTTATAAATCTACCTCTATTACTTAATATCTTTAATTCTCTATTAAGTTTATCTAATGTATGTTTTTTTCTTATATCATAATAAGTTAGTCTAAATTTAGTGAAGTATTCTATTATCTCCTCCGATGTTTCAAATATTTTTAATTTACCAAACTCATCAAGTGTTGTAAATATCTCTGTTGATGATTCTTCTAACTTTAATAACTTAATCATTGCAGTATCATCAATACCCTCTAAAACGGCTCTTTGAAATTTAATGGTATAATCTATATTATCTTTACAATTATCATCATATGATACAATGTCTTTATTATCAACTAGCTTATCTAGTATCTCTTCATACTTTTCATAAGTCATAGAAGGTGGTAATTCTGTTATTCTAACAGTTGAAGTATTCACTCTTTGGAATAAACCTCTTATTATCCATCTTTTAGGATTTTCTTTATCTTGTATGAATTCACCAGTAAACTCATTTAAAGAAGGTTTAATACTCGTTATTTTTTTACCCTCAATAACTCTTACACAAGTATCAATAATACTTTTAATGTCTCTATTTAACACATTAGAGGCAAATCCTACTGCAATACCAGAAGAGCCATTCAATAATACTGTTGGTATAATTGGTAGAAAGTATCTAGGTTCAATTGTTTCACCTTCTTCTTCTTTATATTCAAGTAAATCAAAATCTTTATAAATCAATCTAAAATTATCACTTAATTTTGTTCCGATATATCTTGCCGCACCCGGTTGTGGAGAACGTAATGAACCAAATTGTCCATCTTCTTCTAATAATGCAGCATTATTTTTAAATTTCTGTGCCATTGTAACAATAGCATTTTCTAATGAGGTATTACCATGATGATAGAAAGCATCTGATGCTACTTTACCAGCCAATTGAAATACCTTTAGATTCTTCTCATTACCTGTTCTCCATATTTGATTGGAGATGTGAATGATCTTTCTCTGTGTTGGTTTAAAACCATCAACAACTGATGGTATTGCCCTACCTTCAATAGAATACATTGCGAACTCTTTATACTCAAGTGAAAGAAAGTCTGAAATTGTTTTTTCTGTTATCATAATTTTATATATAGTAAAAAATAATCTTTGTTTTTATCTAGATTGAAAACAATAATAATTTAATATGAAAAAAGTAAAGAAATATAGTGATTTTTTAATACTAGAAAGATACGATAAGAATATAAAAGCACAACTTATTAAAATGGGTGTGACTGATAAAGAAGAATTGAAAAAACAAATCTCTTTATCTAAACAAGGACACTTAGCTACTTACTTACATTCTAAAGGTGAGAATTTTACATTTGGTATTCTTAGAGCAATATTTAAAGACGCAGTTGATGCAAAAAAGAAAACAACACTAAAGAAGAATATATTTAGTATTCTACCAATTGCAATTCCTTTATCATTAGCACCTTTCTTTCCAGTACTTGCGGTAGTAGGTACAATATTTGGTTCCTCTCGTTTAGTACACAGAGTATTTGATACATTATTTGAATATTTAGAACCACAATCTAAATATACCGATTTCTTAAAGAAAACTATTGATACTTATATGATGTTACCAGAAGGAGAAGTTCCGTTAAAAGATAGATTTTCAAGAGCATTTGTTGTATCTGATAGATTGATCGAAGCACTTAAACCTGAAGTAGTAAATAGTTTCACATCATTTATTAGTGATAAAATGGAAAAGGAAGATGATGGTAAATTAGTACCAGATCATTATATAGAAAATGAGTTAAAAACTTATATTAATGATAATTTTGATGTAAATCCTGCAATACCTTTAAAGAAGAGTTAGTCAATATAAACATTAAAGTCTTTCCCATTAGAGAAAACAAAATCACCAGGTATTTCAACACCATCATAGAATACTTCAGAAACCATTTTAAAACTTTCCAATCTTTTAATTTTCAAAGTAAGTAACTCTGGATTAAATTCTTCAATTTCAAAATCTCCTTCAAAAAAAGTACCTTTTTCAGTAGATACACAGGTAATAGCACATTCCTCATCAGTAGAATAAATAGGTTTTGTTATTACTTCATTATAAATCAATTCATCACAAGGTCTTTCATATATAGTTGTACCTTCTTCATCAATAATTTGAATTGAAGACTCTTCTAAATAAGCAGCAGAGCAGTGAAAGTTATCGTCGATTTCATACCAACTAAAGTCTTCATCAATATATTGACTAAAGTATTCCTCTAATGAATCACTACTTTCATATATTTTCTCAACTTTCTCATTTGTCAAAGTTCCCTGAGTAACTTCTGCACCGTATCCGGAAATGTAAATTTTTAATTTCATAATAATTATATTAAATTATTCTTAGGAGTTGAAATATAAAATATATACAATATGGAACTATTAAAAAAACTAGGAATTGAAAAAGTTAAAGTTGTTGATAATAACTTCGATGAGATTTATGATAAGTATGAACAAAAAGCCAAAGAACTAGGATTTTATGGTGAACTTAAATTTATTAAAGAACATAGTAAAGTGATTATTTATGTGGTAAATTGATCTTTATCTATAAGAAGATATATTCCCAATAGGAATATAATAAAGGAATTAAATATAGGAAGTCTAACTTCTATAAAATAGTTATTATCAACCAATATTCCAATCAATAATGAAATCACAATTAAAACTATACCTATAATCTTCATATTTGTATATATTAAGTTTTAATATATAATAAGTTAAAAAAATAAAAAACAAATGAAAAGATTACTATCGATTTTCTTATTTATAACAACATTCACTAGTTATTCTCAAGTTGTTAGAGACAGTGTATTAGTTAAAACTGACATTTTTGAAGTATCATATTCAGAAAAATTTGAACAACCATTAAGAGTTAAGTACCGTGTACTTTGTCAAGATGGTAAAGCATCAAGACAAGGTATGGACTTCTATACTGAAAAACTTTATAAGACATCTGATGCAAAGGATTATGAATCCAACGTATATGACAAAGGACATTGTGCACCGGCTGCAGATTTTAATTGTGATAAAGTAATGTTATTTAAAACATTCACTTATTTAAACTGTACATTACAAGATCAATACTTAAATAGAGGAACTTGGAGACTTTTAGAAGTATATGAAAGAGAACTAGCTAAAAAATATACAGTTGATGTTGAGATAAAACTTATATTTTCCAATAAATCAATTAAGCTACCAACTGGTGCAACAGTACCAGATGCTTTTCTTAAAACTATAAAATATAATGGTATAACAGAAAAGTATTACTTTGTAAATGAGAGACCAAAATTTAGTAATTTTAAACTTTACTTAATAAAATAAAAAAGAGACTCATTTGAGTCTCTTTTTTTAGTTAAATTCGATTTCTAAAATTTTAATAACTTCTCTTATTGTTTCTTCTTCAAGATCTGTTTGTTTTACAATATAATTAAAGTCTGCTTTCAATACACTCTTAGCAGTGTCAAATCCAACTTTCCTAAACTCATCAATAATCCAACCATCAATTTCATCAGAGAAATCTTCTAATAAAACGTCCTCATTGTGTTCAACATCAGAAAATACATTTATTTTATATCCACTTATTTTACTTGCTAGTTTAATGTTCATACCACCTTTACCAATTGCCAATGAAATATTTTCAGAAGGTATAATCACATTAGCTGCTTTCTTCTCTTCATTTAACTCAACAGTTGCTTTACTTTGACCAAGTGCTCTCATAACAAATAATGATTTATTTGTAGTGTAACTGATAACATCAATGTTTTCATTATTAAGTTCTCTTACAATACTATGTATTCTACTACCTTTAACCCCAACACAAGTTCCAACTGGATCAATTCTATCATCATAAGACTCAACAGCAACTTTTGCTTTAGAACCAGGTTCTCTAACAACTGCTTTAACTGTAATTAAACCATCAAATACTTCAGGTATTTCAAGTTCAAATAACTTTTCTAAGAATTTGTTAGAAGTTCTTGATAAAGTCATAAAAAGTTTACCATTATCAATAGAAACACTTTGTAAAATCGCTCTAATTGAGTCACCTTTTCTATAAAAGTCACCAGGTACTTGCTCAGTTTTAGGTAAAACAAACTCATTACCTTCATCATCAATAACAATAGCTTCTTTTCTTAAAATTTGATATACTTCACAAGTGAAAATTTCACCTTCTCTATCTTTATATTTTTTATACAAAGATTCCTTACCTAAATCAATGATTTTAGATTTAAGTATTTGACGAATTGATGAAATTGCACGTCTTCCAAAATCAGCGATTTTAACTTCATCAGAGTAATCCTCACCTATCTCAAAACCAGATTCGATTTTATTTACATCAGTAAATTTAATGTGAATATTCTCATCATAATCATCATCATTATCATCAATAACCATTCTATTTCTCCATATTTCTAAATCTCCCTTATTTGGATTTACAATAATATCAAAGTTATCAGTAGATCCATATTTTTTTAAGATTATAGTTTGAAAAACTTCTTGCATTATTTTAATCATTGACTCTTTATCAATGTTTTTAACATCTTTTAACTCGGTAAAAGACTCTACTAGATTTATATTATCCATAGTATTTATATTATATTTTTATTTGTATTAAAATTATACAATTATGTTTAAAATAAAAAAGATGTAATTAAACATCTTCTTCTTTTTTTTCTTTTTTCCTCTTCCACAATAGCCAAAACCATTGAAAAAGCGGGATAAAAATTACACCCATAAACCACTCCCAGTTTTTGAGTATAAAGTCTTTTATACTGGAACCCAGATTAGACTTGACTTTTATCTTTCTCTCAAAGACGGTAATATCTTTATAATAATCATTACCATCCTCTTTTATTCTAATTTTTACATTAAGTTTTAAATTATTTTCACCACCTTGTAAAGGAATTACATTCCAACTCCATTCAGTATATCCCTCATCATCTATATTTTGAATTTCTGTTGATAATGTAGTTATCTCAAAATCCCTTTTACTTGATAATAAACTTGCTGACATTATTGGAGAAACTGTTATGGATTCAACTCTAACATCTTCTAAATTATCTGATATAGGAATTTCTCTATCACCAACTAATAAAACTGTTCTATCATCCTTCTTACTTATTCTTACTTTTACTAAATAATCATCACCAACTTCCATTTCACTAGGAACTGAGTAAGCAATTAAACCCTTAGGTCTAATTTCCTTTGTTTGAATTATCAGTGTCTCATTTTTTTTAACATTTTTACTCTTTACATCTTTATTATCAACAGTGGCTGGTTCCGTCTCTTTTGCAGATTTAGCAATTATAATACTATCTTTTGTTCCTGAATATTTTTCATTTTCTTCACTACCAGGACAACCCATATTATCTCTACTACCTTTTATATCAGGACATTTATCATCTTTGTCAGGAACACCATCTTTATCATAATCAGGAAACCTCTCTATCTTATCCACAAGAGGTGGTGGAGGTAGTGGAGTACTATCAGTTCTTGTATCCATTGTAGTTTTACAAGAAAATAATATAAATAAAAAAAGAAAGAATATATATCTCATAACATATATATTCTTTCTCAAATCTTCTTATTTCAAAACTTCATTGATTTTATAATCTCTAAAACTTTGAACATCAATGTCTGTAGGTTTTACTTCATAAAAACTTATACTAACCATCTCCATATATTTCTCAATCTCTTCATCATTTGCCAGTGGATGTAAAGTATTTTCAACATCATTCCAAGAATCTTTTTTAACTATCTTACCATACTTTTCAACCAAAGATTGATTGAATTTTTCATATTCTTCAATATCAACATTTAATATGTCCTCTAATTCATATGAATAATAACTAAGTGAAGTTGTTTTAAATTCCTGTTTATTTAATTCATTTACTTTTTTATCCGCATCTTCTTTTGAGAAACAAATAAGTTCAGGATTTCCACCCTCTGATTCTGAATAGATATTATCATCATACTCATATCCTTTTTTTACAATTACGTGTGCTTTCATTTTTATTTTAATAAATCGTTAATTTTTTTATCTCTAATGTATTGTGTTCTTAAACCTGCCAATGACATATTCCAATTATTTTTAATATCGCTAATATATGAGTTATTTAAAAAGTCTTCTTCAAATTTATCTATATTTAATGAAAATCCACTTCTTTCCCTTTCCAATTTATAAATATAATCAAATTTATAATCTGGATAATCATATGATAAATCATCAGTAACTAAAATAACTGGTAAGTCTGTTACTTCTCTTATAGAGTCAAGTAAAAAGTTAAATTTTCTATTTGACTCAATAATGATAATATTTACTCTAAATAAGTTCTGTGACAAGACATCAGGTATTGAGTCATATGTAGTATAAGTACAAGAAGCACATTTAAGTTGTAATGTGTCATTCTTATGAGTTAGAAATAAACAATTATGACCCATAAGATCATAATCGTCTATTAGTTTACTAACAACATAGTTAGCCTTATCATTTAAGAAAAGATTTGTTTTACCAATGTCTAACATTTTTAATATTTTTGTTCTATTTCTTTATATGAATAAAATACAAATAAGGCGGCAAATATCGCCATAAGTAAATTACTAGTCATAATAGAGACAATAAAAAGTAATATACTAAAAACTATAGAAATATATCCATTTATTTTTCTTCCAATCGAAGGTTTAGTCAACCATTGACAAATTGCTTTACTAATTCGACCACCATCCATAGGATAAATAGGTAATATATTAAAGATAAATAAAAACATATTTACCTGTGCAAATATATCTAATCCTAAATAAGAACCAATAAAATATAATATTAAGTTCGACAAAGGACCTGCAGCAACAATTAAGATTGTTTGATTATAAGGAGAATAAGTAGTATCAATTGCAGCGGCACCATTAAATACATCTAGGTAAACATGTTCCACAGAATGATTTAATTGTTTAGCAACTGCGGTATGTGCTAATTCATGGATTAAGACTGCTGCAAAGATTGATAAGAACCAATCTAATCCAGTTAGAAATCCTTGTTCAGTAAATCCACCAGATTGTAACATAAATAAAGGAAGTAAGATAAAGAACCAGTATTTCAAATAAACTGGAGTTCCCATAAAATCAAATAACTTAAAAGCGTTTTTCATATATAATTTTTAGTTTAAAAGACAAAGATATGAAAAAAGAAGTGAAACTAAAAAAATATTATTGATAAACTTTTATCACTTTTTGATATATCAATTTAATAACTTTAAATTATAAAAAAATGGATTTTGGAAAAGATTTTAGAAAGTATGCTTTAAGTGAAGGAATTTCTTCTTTAAACTTAGATTACTTTGAAAAAGGTTTAGTAGAGAATAGTATGACACCATATATTCTTGAAGAGAGAGAAATGAGAGTAACGCAGATGGATATTTTTAGTAGACTCATGCGAGATCGTATATTATGGGTTGCCGGTGTTGTAAATACACAAATGTCAACCGTTGTTCAAGCTCAATTGATGTATTTAGACTCTGTTGAGAAAAAAGACATCAAAATGCATATTGACTCACCAGGTGGATCAGTTTTAGCTGGATTAGGTATGGTTGATGTTATGAGATATATCAACTCTGATGTTGAAACAATCAATACTGGTATGGCAGCATCTATGGGTTCTATCTTATTATCATCTGGAACTAAAGGTAAAAGAGCATCATTAAACTTCTCTAAAGTAATGATACATCAAGTTTCTTCTGGTGCATCAGGACACGTTGAAGATAATCGTATTTCTCAAATGGAATCAGAAAAATACAACTATATCTTATTCAAGATGCTTGCAGAGAATAGTGGTAGAGATTTTGATTATGTACTTGAAAGTGCTAGAAGAGATAATTGGTTAAACTCACAAGAAGCTTTAGACTTTGGATTTATTGATGAAATCATCATAACTGATAAATCAACTCCGATTACTACTTACTTGGATGGTTTTGAAGATTACTACACTAAGGAAGTTTTAAGAAAATAATAATAAATAAAAACCCATCTTAAATTAAGATGGGTTTTTTAGTATTCGTTCTAATTTATATTCTCTTCGTAGTATCTGTTTATTTAGTAAGTCTAAGTTTAGAGGATTATATCCAGTTTTTAGTGTCATTGGTGAATATCCTTCTGTAATCTTCGGTTCTATAAGAACTGTATAAAAACCACCTACATGTAATATGTAATCTTTTATCTCATATTCTATATGTGAGAGATATGTAGGTGCAAAGAATTTACACCTCCATCCGATCGGATACCATTTTTCGAGTATCTTTAATTGTATTTCTACTGGTGTTTTACTGAAACGATTTGTTTCATTGGAATTGTAATCCCAAAAAAATAACGCTTTCTTACCAAATGTACTCATTTTATATAATTTTAACAAAGATATGTATAATTTATGAGAATGAGAAAATAATATATAATAAAAAATTATATTATAATAATGTTAAAAAAATATATTGATTTTATAACAGAATCTCATGATTTAATAACAGAATCAAAATTGATCGAACTTCTATTAGAATCAGATGTAATGTTTTCAGATAACTTTAAGAAAGTATTGGGAAAGATTGATAGTCCTGTTGCTAAAAAGATTTTAGGCTTAGAGAAAAAAGACTTACCAGTAGTTGCTAACTACTTTGATATAGATCCAGAAAGAAATGATTACTTATATTTTACTGCAGATAGAAAAGCTCAAGAGATTTTAAATGACCCAAAAGAATTATATCGTTTTGTAGGAAACAATGGTGGATGGCTAACTCATGGTGAAGCTAATAATGCTATTTTTGGTAGATTAGGATATGTTCCAGAAGGTGATGTTTATAAACCTACATCAGCAGAAGTTGGTGAAGTTGTTGAAAAGATAGTTTCTGAAAAATCTGGTAAAACTTGGATTTGGTTAAAATTTGCAAATGGTCAAGGTGTTTTTAATTTAGAAAAATTGAGACCAGTTGATGATAGAAACAAATTAGTTTGGTCAAAAAATCGTCAGGATGTTAGAGTTGGTAGATCAATGAATGCTCTTTTAGCTTTAGCCGCTAGAGAAGATGATACAGCTAAATTTACAGCAAGAGATATTGAAATCTTTGTGAATTTATATAAAGCTCAGATGGACAAATTCAATGATAAGTTCTCATTCTTTGATGTTGTTCAAGGTGATGATATTTATTATAAGTATCAATATGATAATTACTATGACCCAAGTGGTACATTAGCAAATTCTTGTATGGCAGAAGCTGACTCTAGTTGGTTAGATCCATATACTGAAAATAACACAGTATCTTTAATTATTTATAAATCACAAGATGATGATAGTAAAATTATTGGTCGTGCAATTCTTTGGGAATGTTTAAATGGTAAAAAATTAATGGATAGGGTTTATACTAATTCTGATTCTGATGTTGAACTGTTTAGACAATTTGCACAAGATAGTGGTTGGTGGTATAAATCAAATAATAATAGTTCTTCAACTATAAATGCTATAGGTCCAGAAGGTCAACAAGAAAATTATTTTACTGCACAAGTTCAATTACACAAAAGACATGAAAATTTTCCTTATATGGATACTTTAAAATATTATAGCCCTGAAACTGGAATTATATCAAATGAAAATTCAGAAAGTGGGGTAGTTTACTATTGTGAATCAACTGAAGGTTATTATGATAAACTTTGTGCAACTTGTGAACAAGATGGTACTATTACTTGTCCAACTTGTAATGGTGATGGAGAAGAAGTTTGTACTGAATGTAATGGAGACGGTGAAGTAGAAGTTGATGGAGAATCAACAGAATGTTCAACTTGTGGTGGAGAAGGTAGAAAAACTTGTTCACAATGTGATGGTGATGAACAGATTACTTGTCCTGATTGTGAGGGAGATTACTAACAAATAAAAATGAAAAAATCCCTTTTTAAAGGGATTTTTTCATGATGCAATTTAATATATAACTTATGATTTCAAAATATTTAGACTTTATTACAGAAAGTAAACTAGAACTTCTTTTAGAAGCCAAAATAGTTTATACCCAACAGTTTTTAGATGTATTAGATCAAATAGATTCTAATATAGCCAGTCAAATTTTATCATATAAAGGTAGAGATATGGATGTTGATAGAAACTATATTGATATAAATAGAGATAAAACTGATAGTATATTTTTCAAACCACAAGATAAGATTGATAAGGCTATATACACATTACGTAGTAATGGTGGTGTTTATGATAATCTATCAAAGGCTGCTGAGAAAATGGATATTATTCATGGTTGGAAGGAACCATCTGATGGTCAGACTGGAATAGTTATAAAAAAACTTACTTTAGAGGAAGTTTTAAAGATTTCTCCAAATAGTCCAGGTGTTTGGTCTTATATGTATGATAATAATCAACAATTATTTATTTTTCAATTTGAAGAAAGAGGTAAAACTTATGAGGCAATTGTTTTAGATAACTATCTTGTAAAAGATGTTTCTAAAATAACATCTACTGAGGTAAATGTTGGTAGATTTGTTAGAGCTTTTCTAAAAAATTTAGGATTAGAATATAAAGATAAAGAAATTGAAGACTTTGTTGATAAATATAAAAAAGTATTAGAATTACAAAAGAATGTTTTTAAAAGATTTAAAGAAGTCAAAGGTGATGAAATAAAAAAATGGTATTTAGAAGATAATTATGAAAAAGTTGCAGGACCATTAGGTGGTTCTTGTATGCGTCATTCAGAATGTCAGAAATATTTTGATATTTATACCGAAAATACTGATAAAGTATCTATGATTATTTTAATAAGTGAGGAAGATTCTACTAAAATTAGTGGTAGAGCTATTCTTTGGTTAGATGAAGAAGGAAGAAGATTTATGGATAGAATATACACTATCAGAAATTCTGATATACTTCTATTTAAAGAATACTGTTATAAAAATGATTATTATCACAAAGCAGAACAAAGTTATGAAGAAGATTCTAGTTTAGTTTTTAATGGAAATGAAGTATATGGTAAAGAAAGTGTAGTAACAGTTAAACTTAGAAGAGAATATTATGATTATTATCCTTATATGGATACTATGAAATATTATAGTCCAGATCTTGGTCTAATCTCTAATAGAGAGTTCCCCTGGTCGAATCACACAACATATTATACACTAACTCAAACTAATGGTTCTAATGGACAAGGTTGTGATATATGTGAAGGAAGTGGAATAGTTGATTGTCCTGAATGTGAAGGAGAACGTACTACAAATTGTCGTGTTTGTCATGGTACTGGTGAATCAGATTGTTCTGAATGTGAAGGAAGTGGTGGAGTAGATTGTCAAGAATGTTCTGGATCTGGAACAATAGAATTATTGTCTGGTGAGGTAGAATGTTCTACTTGTTATGGAACTGGTAAGAATGAATGTGAAACATGTGAAGGTGAGAAAAGAGTAGAATGTTATAACTGTGATGGACGAGGTGAAGAATCTTGTGATATATGTAATGGACGAGGAGAAGTCGGTTGTCCTGAATGTAATTAAAAAAACACATCTTTAAGATGTGTTTTCTTATTGGAATATATTTATAATCTTTCTTTTTCTAATAGCAACTTTCATACTTATTTTATAATAATACTTTTTCTGAACACTTGGATACAAAGAAGCAAAGTCATAAGACATAAATGGATTATCAATTAAATTCTGATGTGGTTGTGGTGGACTAACTGTTAAAGTTTGACCTCTATAGGTTTGTCTATTTGTAAGTAAATCTCGATATAATTTTTCTAATTCTTCATCCATTATTTCTCAGTTACTTTTCTAAATAAACTTAACATTAGATTATATGTAATTTTAAACTCTAAATTTAAAGAATCCCAATCCCATTTACTATCTTTCTTTTGATAACTAGGAACTTCATCAAACATAAGTCTTCTCCAAATAAAGTTAGCAGTTGTAAAGTCAGTTATTCTACCACTTCTGGCAATTTGTGTTGCAAACATAGGTATTCTTATAGAATGATAGAATGATTTTATAGCAGTACGATACTGATCATCAATCAATAGTTTTTTCTTACATTTTATCCAAGAATTAGAACTAATATGTGATGAAGCATGTCTTAATTTTTTTAAGTCTAAGTTAAACTCATATTTTTTATCTTCTTTTAACTTAGCCCAGTCTGGTGCAAAGATACATTCAAGATTATTCATACGATGCCAATCTAAATCCTTTTGAAATCTATCTGGTGTATAAATGTGAATGTTATATGTAATAAATCTATGATTCATATTATAAGAATACTCGTCTTGCACAGTTTCTTTTAACTCAATTGCTTCTACTGAATTATTTGCAACTATAATAATATCCCAGTCAGATGCTGAATCATAATTACCATAAACACGTGAACCAAAAATAGTTACGTTAAATACTCGACTTGGATGTAGACCGGAAATCTTGATAACATCATCTAATTTGGGAACCCATTTGAATGTTGCGGGTAGTAATTTTACCATATTTTTTTACTTAATAATTTCTTTAATTTTTCTTCTCTAATTTGAGACTTTGTTTTATAATACTTTCTTGATTCAAAGTAACCTACCGTAATAATCATTTCACCATTACCTTTTTTTAGCATTAGTCTCCAATCTTCTTTCTCTTCTTTTAAATCAATAATCTTAAATTCTGTTCCTTTCTTTACAAAAAGTGTATTAGGTTTACTAGTATGACTATGTATGTGATTTGATTTGACATAACCATCCCAATAAAAATCTTTTGTCGTTACTATAATTTCTTGTTCTTGTGGTACATCATATACTGACTTATCTAGTTTCCAATCTTGACCTAAAATTTTTGCTTTTATAAAGACAACATAAAAACATATGATAGATAATAATCCAATACCATAAAAAATAGTAGGTTCATAACTAATCATAAATGTAGAACCAACAACTAATAGTAAAACAAGTAATGAGTTTCTATCTTTGTATAACCACTTATCGAATAAGTATAATTTGTTTTTTAACATGCTAGGTGAAATGTACATTCGTTACTATTTAATACCTTATTTATTTGTTCTTGTCTTTTGTAAGTTTTCATTATATTAGAAACTTTATTATAATAGATCCTTAAACTATCTCGTCTTTCTTCGCTTCTCCAACGAATACTATCATCATATAAATAATCTATCTCGTCAAGAACATCTTGATAAGTCATAATAGGTTTAGAATAATTATCTCTAATTAGAACAATAGATTGTGTGTTTGGATCTGAATAAAATGAACTCACATCTTCACATAACATATCATCACAATCAGTTATGAAAGGGAAATTCATCTTTCTTTCTATTACTTTAAAGGCAATGCCATGTCGTTGTATAATTTCCATTTCACAAAGATAGTATATTTTTTTTATTTATTTAATTTTTTGTTTCAATTATTTTTTGTACTTTTGTAAAACAAATACGAAATACAAGTATATATATATATCTTTGTAGAATGATAGGCGATTTAACTCAGTCTGGTAAGTAGTAGCTCGCTCATAACGAGAAGGTCGGGGGTTCAAATCCCTCAATCGCCACCACAATTAAAAATAAAAATTCAAAATGGAATTAAACGATATTAAAAAAGATTTATACAAATCTAAAGCAATGGCAAAATTAAGTCACTATGTTAGTGGTAATCTTTACTATACGGTAGAGTTAGCTGACGGTGTTTACCAATTCCCTATTTCTACAGTTGAATATAATGAAGATGGTTCAACTTTTAACATAGGTAATTTAGAATTATCTTCTGATTTAGGTACAACAACATTCGAGTCAGAAATGAAAGGTTCAGATTTAAACAGGTGGATCAGCAAAGCTATAAGTAATGGTGAATTCACAAAAATTCGTGAAGTTGTGGTTAGTGAGTAACACAACTTTACCTATTTGTTTAAACCCTTACTTGTAAAAGTGAGGGTTTTTTTATGTAACAAAATTAAAAATTAGAAAAAATGAAAATAGATATAAATAAAATAAAGACAACACCATCAGATTTAGGGTTTAACTTCTGTGTATTCGGAAAACCTTCTGATGAAATTATAAATTGGTGTAATTACTGGAACTTAAAAATGGAAGATTCTGGTAAATACACAAACATCATCTTAAATGATGATACAAAAATCAGTGATATATTCAATCAACCAAATAAATATGATTATATTGATGGGTTTAGTCCTAACTTAAATAAACATTTACACGTTGGTCACTTTTCTAACCTTGTTTTAGCAAATTCTTTTCAAAAATTAGGTGTTGGAAATAAATTTATTGCCATTTTTGGTGATACTTTGGAAGGTGTAGTTCAAAAAGATGATGCTTTAAAATCATATTTTGAATATTGTGAGAACTTTAACTATAAAGTAGATGAAGTATTCTTTGCTTCTGAAATGAAACTTCAAAATGAAGATCTTTTGATAGATGGAGAAGGTACATACGAAGGTTCAAAGATTTTTGATTTAGTAGACGAAAAATTAGTTGGTATAAAAAGTTCTGGTTCAACATCTTACTTCTATCAAGATGTCGCCTTAGCTAGTAAATTAAATTCTTCTACGTTATATCTAACAGGAGTAGAACAAGATAATCACTTTAAATCTTTAAAGAAGTTATTTCCTACTACAAATCATGTTGGTCTTGGGTTAGTTCAATTAGATGGTAAGAAAATGTCTAGTAGTGAAGGTAATGTAATCTACATGACTGATTTTATAAATAGTTTACTACCATTATTCAATAATGATATGAAACTTGTTTATAATATAATAGCTGGCCAAATCTTAAAGTCTGTACCAACTTCAAGTAAATCAATAGATACAAAATTGATTGGTAATCCAAAACTATCTTTAGGTTTATATTTAAGTTATACTATGGCACATATTAAAAGCTGTGGAGTTACCGTACAAGATAAAGAAGATTTTTATTCTAAACAATTAGAATTTTCTGAGTTAAAAGCTAAAAGTAATTTATCACCGAATATATTATTCGATGCTTTAATAAATCACTGTAAGTATATAAATAAGTTATATGAGAAATTATACATAAAAGATAATGAAGTAAATAAAAAAATTTTTTCTGACTTATTGACAGACTTACAAATAGGTATGAAAAAAATTGGATTATTCCCAGTAGATAAAGTATAATAAAAAGTCCTTTTTCAAGGACTTTTTATTTTATTCTTAACTCATTTAGATCCTTTATTATATCATCAACATAAGCATTAAATTTTTTAATGTTTACAAACTTTCTATCAGTTCTTTCAAAAAAATCTTCTATACCAGCTACTTTATCAGTTATCTCTTCCATTTTATCCCAAATAAATGGCATTCTTATATCTTCTCTTTGGTAACTATCAAAAAATTCAGGAAACCTAGAAATTGCCATTTCTGCACTTTCTACTTCTTTACCTGGTTCACATTCTACTAAAAATCCACCATCATAAGGTTCTCCTACTAATTTAAGACCTACTCGATCAAGCAATTTCTTAGCAAAATCATAATCAACATCTTTATTTTTAATCTGATCCGACCAAATTATTATCTCACCTTTCTTATAAGAAGGCTGTCGTAGAGGTATAGCATTCTCAAATAATTTTATGTATTTCATAAGAGTATATATTAAATTTTAAAAACAAAAATTATATTATTATTTAGTTATATATCATGATGTTGCATGAAAGTGAATATATAGATAATGTGGTATGTTTATATTTTAGAGTGTAGTGATTTGACGTTATATACCGGTATAACCAATAACGTAGAAAAGAGAATTGATACACATAATAAGAAGAAAGGTGCTAAATACACCAAGACAAGAACACCAGTAAAACTGATGTATCAGTGTGAATTTGAAACAAAATCTTTGGCAGCAAAAGAAGAGTGGAGAATTAAACAACTAACAAGAATTCAAAAAATTTCTCTAATAAATCAAAAATAATTCTTATCTTTGCTATTATGAAAACAATATTTCTTGACATAGACGGCGTTCTAAACGTAGATTATGATGATAAAGACCAATTCGGTCATATCTTTAGGGAAGAGTATGTTCAAAATTTAAAAGAAATCATCGAGAAAACAGGTGCGAAAATCGTTATCTCTTCTACTTGGAAAGATAAAGGTATTGAAAGAATGTTAGACTTATGGAAAGAACGTCAACTACCAGGTGAAATAATTGATGTAACACCAGATTGTGTAGATGTATGTGAATCAACTAATATAGTTTATTATGACCAAGTAAAAAGAGGTCATGAAATTAAACTTTGGTTAGATAGACACCCAGAAGTAACTCAGTATGTTATATTTGATGATATACAAGATTTCCTAGATGAACAACAAGATTATTTTGTAAATTGTTCAACGGGAGAACCAGTAAAACCCTGGAAATTAGGAATACCAGGACTAAAAGAAGAATGTAAAATTAAAGCAATAAATATATTAAACATGAAAGATAAAATAGAATTTTCGGAATTTTTAGATGCTTCATCTAAATTAGAAATTAAAACAGGAAAGATTATATCAGTAACAGATGTACCTAAATCAGATAAACTTATTAAGTTAGAAGTTGATTTTGGCGAAGATACACCGAGAGTCGTTGTAACAAATATTAAACCTTCATTAGGTGAGAACTACGTTGATAAATTAGAAGGATACTCTTTCTTGTTCATAACAAATTTAAAACCTGTTAAAATGATGGGGATTGAGTCACACGCGATGATTATGCCAGGTGAATTAGAAAATGGTACACCAGCATTTGTTGTAAATACGAAACCAGGTACTAAAATACTATAATGAAATTAGTTAAAGTAGGAGATTTAATTCATAATCACCTCGGTGGGAAATCTACCGAGGTTTCTTATGTTATGGTAGATATGGAAAATAAATACTATAAAAAAATACTAGATAATAAAGAATTTGTAGATAAATACACTATACAAAAATGTAAAGGTATGATTCATATGGAACCAGCAAATGTAGATTTTTTAGAGATTGGTCAAATAGTTACAAGTAATAAAAATGTAGGAACTATGTCATTAAGAACAACATCAAAAATTATTGAGATTATTGATGATCTAATTATTACAGATTCAAACCTTTTTATTGTTGACGATATAAGTTTCTATAGAGATAAAATATTAAATAAATTAGGAATATGATAACAACACAATCAAGATATATCAGTTATAACCAAGCAAACTTTCAAATACCTGCATATAGTAAGATTTTAAATATATTTCATGATAACGATAATCAATTTACAATTTTATATGAATATGACAGTAACGAAACAGAAAGTAAAACATTTGTAATAGAATTTTGGAATGAAAGAAGTAGTAATAGTGATATTTATGAGCCATCACTTGGATTTAACTATTGGGGAAGTATTACAAAGACAAATCCAACTTTAGATAGTCAATCAAGTGGTGCCGGAATGAGTACAAATATTTCATTTAACTTGATTACTTTTACGAGTAATTTTCATATCTTTGTAAAAGAAATTTTATCTACTGCAGAAATGAGAGATAAGAAAATTGAAGAAATAATTTAATATATAAATTATGATAACAAAATTTAGTAGTATAGTGAACGAAAGTTCAACAGCAAAATTCAAAATCGGTATTGATATACACGGAGTAATCGATGCTCTTCCAGAGTTCTTTGTATTTTTAGCCGATTCTGTTATAAAAAATGGTGGTGAAGTTCATATAATCACCGGAGGTGAATGGACTGATAAATTAGAAAAACAATTAAGTGGTATAAATTACACACATAAATTCTCAGTTTATGACCACTTATTAAAAACTGCAGAAACCTTAGGAGAAATTGAGTTTCCAGATGGAACAGTTCAGAAAAAATTCGATGATGTTCTTTGGGATTCAACAAAAGCAGAATACTGTAAAGAAAATAGTATAGATCTTCACATTGATGATACTTTATGTTATAATGATTATTTTACTACACCATTTGCAAGATTGTGGTCTCACAACGGTAACCAAAAATCTTCTCATAAAGATATTAGACACTTAGACTAAACAAATTTTAATTCTTTAATATAATTTAATATGGAAGAATTAAAAATTATAAGTCTATTCTCAGGGTATGGTACCCAAGAACTAGCACTAAAGTATAGTGGTATTAAATACCGTAACGTCGCAAACTGTGACATTCTAAAATCAGCAAACGAAGCTTATGACTCATTACACACTACCGAACAAGGTAATTTAGGTGATGTATCAAAAGTTGATGAAAAAAATTTCCCACATTGTGATTTTTTAACATACTCATTCCCTTGTCAAGATATATCTATATCCGGTGTACAACGTGGTATTGAAAAAGGAACTCGAAGTGGTTTGTTGTACGAAGTAGAAAGAATCGTAGAACATAATAAACCAAAGTATCTACTAATGGAAAATGTTAAAAATCTAGTTTCCAAAAATCACATCAAAAAATTTAATGATTATATTGAAAAACTTAACTCTCTAGGTTATGGTTCAGCTTGGATGGTACTTAACGGTGCCGACTTTGGTTGTCCACAAAATCGTGAGAGAGTATTTATGTTCTCAGTATTAGGAGAATCTTCTTTAAATGTTTCTAATAAAATGATGGGTGTTCATAATCATAAAAAAACTAGAGTTCCGATGAAACCATTTATTGATCCAACCGTGAATAATAGTTTATTTATTACACCACCTTATGAAATAAATACACCTAAATTAAGTTCAGTGTGTAGAATGATTGCACGTAGAACTGATGTAAAATATGATCAGGCAAGAAGAATCTATTCAATAGATGGTTGTTCACCTTGCTTAACCACATCAGGTTCACCACAAATTATGCTAGATGATAATAAAATTAGAACTTTAACTGCAAGAGAGGGTTATCGTTTTATGGGAGTTAAAGATGCAGATATTGATAATCTTTTAACTACAAGTTTAACAACTAAACAACACGTAGCACTAGCTGGAAATTCAATATGTGTTCCAGTAATGCAAGCTATCTTTGAACAATTTTTCACAGAGTATATGAACTAAAAAAACCCACTTTCGAGTGGGTTCTTCATTTTCCTATTTTTAAAACTATTTTACTTTCTCCTGAACGAGTTATTCCTTTTATAGTATAATCTTTAAGGCCTTCCATTCTCACAAATCTAAGTAATTTAGTTAATCTACTATTATATAATTCCTCTGGCTTACCGTTTTCAGTAAACTCAAGTAGGTATTCCATGAATACATCCTTATTTTCGTTAAATTCTTTCAAGTACCTCATAATTATTTTCCTTATGCTATATATAAATAAAAAATACCTAAAATTAGATTTTTAAGACTTTATTGTGTTTTTCTTTAAAAAATCAATAATTATTCTTTCAAATAACTTATTTTTATCATATCCTACTTTATCTAGATGTTCTTTGTAACGTATAACAATTTCATCATCTAATAAAAGAAATATATTTTTCTTTTCCATATTATTATATATATAATAAAATTATATAAAAGTTATGATGTTTAAAATACTAAATCAATCATTATACATATGTGATACTATGGGAAATCTTGGTAGAAGAATATCCGAGAATGTTGCATTTGGTACATATGACGAATCACAAAAGATTTTTTTAATAACCAGTATAGATGGTAAATTAGAAACTAAAGATATTGGTGGTAACCCGATAAGAGTTTTATCACAAGGAGTACTGGAAGCAAGATTCTCAGGAACAGATATATTAGTTCGTAAAAAAGATGGTAAAAATGTTCTAATAGATAAAGCCGGAAATATTAAAAGATACTTTTAAATTACTCTCAGATACCTGGGTGTATCAAAATCAGAAGTTTGAATAGAAAGAGCATGTCTCATTATTTTAGTCATAACATCATTACCTAACATAGGATTCGCTTTATATATCTTAGCAATAGAAGCTAATATCTGTAGAGACTGTAACTTAGATATTAATTTATTTTTAATATTACCATCTTCCTCTTCAGTTTTAGATAAATCAGTGTATTTAATAACTTTATCCCAAGAAGTACCAGTAGGAATACCTTTTTTTAATCTCGGAACTTGAATAGTAGAAGGCATTTCAACAACATCAACACCATTTGAAAATTCCCTTAAATTAAGTAATTCATTATACAAACTAGTAATAGAGTTTCTTAAATCAGTAAGAGTTCTTTTTTTAAGTTCAGAATGTTTCTCTATCTCATCTAAATTAAATTCATCTTTATGAATATCCAATATAGACTTTATTCCAGTAAAAGATATTTTTCCATGTCTCGATGAAGAACCAGCAACCTCACCATCAACATTTACAGAGTTACCAGTATTTGATGAATCAATAGTTATATCTCTATCTTTTCTAATTGTATTATCTTGCCCATTTTGAGTACGTTCTTCACTCCATTTAGATACAGTAGATATTTTTGATCCAATACCTTTAGTAGGATCTTGTGTTATTCTAAAATACTTAATATCAAAGTCTGGTAACTTTTTATTCTCTTCTTTATTGACAATTATTTGAAATGTCTCATCTCCATTTTTCACTTTTTTAAGTGATATTGGTATTAGAATATCTCTATCAAAATAACTATCCATAAGAGCTATTAAATCACCCATATTTACACAATCAGAAATTGCTTTATTTAATATATCAATATGTTTTGTTTCTATAATATAAACATCTGCTGGACAAAATTTAGAAAAATTAATAGAAGTTGTTTTATCTGTATCATTTTTGTTTTTACCAACTACTTTTTTATTTTTTAACTTATTAAACTTTTCTACCAACTTTTTAACAGGTGATATATCATCGTCATTAGACTCATGAAAAACAGAATAATTCCTTCTAGGTGAAAATTTTCCTTTAAATCTATATAACAACTCAGGTACTTTAACAAAAGTATTAAACCAATCTCTATTAGTAGATAAACTATCTAACATATCTTCTGTGATTACAACCTTATTATCTAAATAAATATTAATTCTTTTTAATGCCTCGGCATCCTTATTACAATAATTCTCCCAAAAATCTAAAACATCTTGTAGTAGTATAGACTTTCTAGGATACTTTAACTTATATGCTATAAATAAACATTGAATTGCTTCATATTCTCTAGTTAAAACACCTGGACCAACTGCACCAAATTCCGATGTTTTTTTTACTTGATTTAGTTTAAATACCTCTTCTCCAGAAACAAAAACATCTTTATATCTAGGTTTACCAAATAACTTAGCACCTTTACTATCATCATAAGTATTAGTATTTCCTGTCTTAATAGCATTTGCTGCAATACTAGGAACTACATCCTCACCATCAACTTTTATATGATCAATAGTTCGTTCACCTTCTCCTTTTATAGTTAATTTAACTTCTGGCTCTTGTAATTTCTTTATTAAAGCATTACCCCTCTTTTCTCCACCTCTCTTCTTTTCTAACTCACCTAAGTTAAGTTCAACTTCTTCAAAAAATTTAAGATACTTTAAAACTCTCATAAACTATATATTAAAAAAATAATTGACTTTTCACATAAAAAAAAATAATATATACATTATGAATAATAAAATATCAAAATACGACGAATTTTTACTAGAAAAAGACATGATGCTTTTATTAGAAGCAACAATTGTACTAGATGATAAGTTTTATGACTTATTGAAAAAAATAAAATCTCCAGTTGCATCTGAATTATTAAAATTAGACGGTGAAGAGGTAGATACTAACTATAACTATATCTCATATGATGTAGATAAAGAAGATAAAGTATTCTTTACACCAGATGATAAAGCAAAAAAAGTAGAAGATCCTAAAACAATTAAAAAATCTGACATGAATGTTGGTAGATTTGTAAGAGCAATTCTAACTAAAGCAGGCATCGAAGTTAAACCAAAAGATCTTGAAGATTTTGTAAGTAAATATAAAGCAACTATCTTAATAGAGAAAGAATCTTTTACAAGATTTGAAATAGTTAATGGTAATGATATTAAAAAATGGTATCATGTAGATAATTACGACAAAGAATTAGGTACATTAGGTTCTTCTTGCATGAGATATCCAAAATGTCAACAATTCTTATCAATCTATTCCGATAATCCGGATAGAGTATCACTTATTATATTAAGATCTGCAGAGAATCCAGATAAAATTACAGCTAGAGCACTTCTTTGGTTAGATGATAAAGGAAGAAAATTCATGGATAGAGTTTATATTATAAACAGTGCCGATATTGAATTATTTTTAGACTTTGCAAAAGAAAATGGATTCTATTATAAAATGAATCAAACATTTCACACAGGTGATCCTATTATGTTTAATGGAGAACAACTTGGAAGAGAAGATAGCTGGGTTTATGTTACATTAGAACAATCAAATTTTGATGATTATCCTTATATGGATACTATGAAATATCTTCTAAGAGACAAAGGACAACTTAGTACGAACTATAACTCAAACTACGATGCAGAACTAACTAGTACCGATGGTGGAGATGGTTCTTGTGATAATTGTGGTGGAAGAGGTAGCTTTGAATGTGAAGAATGTGATGCAGGAGAAAGACAATGTTACAGATGTGATGGAGAAGGAGAACAAGAATGTTCTGAATGTGAAGGTGATGGAACAGAGAACTGTCCAAAATGTGATGGAGATGGTGAAGTAGAGTGTCGTGATTGTGATGGTTATGGCGAAGTAGAATGTGAAACTTGTGATGGAGACGGAACTGATGAAGAAGGTGAAGAATGCACTGACTGTGAAGGAAATGGGAAAAAATCATGTGATGATTGTCATGGTGATGGTAGATCAACTTGTGATAAATGTGACGGAGAATGCACAGTAGATTGTACAGAGTGCAGCGGACGTGGACTTGAAGAGTGTACTAGATGTGATGGAGAAGGAACATCTGAATGTGATGAATGTGGTGGTTCTGGTAGAGTTGATTGTTATGAATGTAACTAAATTATGATATACTTAAAAAAATTTAATGAGTCTAAAAGACTTACAGAAGATGATGTAACCTATTCAGTATTAGAAATATTGGATGAGGGATTTACTTCTAATGGAGATTTATCTACAATGATCGCACATTTTAACTTTACTGAAAAAATGAAAATGATTTCATTTGTTAGAAGATGTGATACTAATAAAAATGAAAGAACTGATAGATTTAACGTACCAAGTGATAAAGGAAGATGGATTTTACAAGCGACCGGTATCGAAAGAAATGGAGACTATAGTGGATTTCAATATGGTAATGTTTGGAGAAAGAAAAACTATGAAATTCCTAAAGAACAAGAGTATCTTCGTTACATAGGATTTGAATCTGCAATTAAATTACTAAGACTAACCGATTATAAATATGTAACTTTATCAATACATTCAATTCCTAGTGGTGGAGCACATAAAGAAGACTTCTTTACAACCACCGAATGTATTAAGTTTACATTTAGTAATGATTGTTACACTTCTCCAATATCAGAAGATTAAACTTTTTAATTTTTTTTCATAAAATATTTATGATAACAATTATAGCTGCAGCCGGAGAAAACAATTCTTTAGGTAAAGACAATGACTTAGTCTGGCACTTACCAGACGATTTTAAACGATTTAAAGAACTTACATCAGGTAATCATATACTTATGGGTAGAAAGACGTTTGAAACATTCCCTAAACCTTTACCTAATAGAACACATCTAATTATAACAAGACAAAATGACTATTCAGTACCAGAAAAATGTTTCACATTTGATAGTATTCAATCTGCATTGGATGAAGTATTAGAACATTCAGATAACAATATTTGGATAATCGGTGGTGGAGAAATCTACAAACAATCAATGGAAATTGCAGATAGAATTGAACTAACAAGAGTACATTCAGAGTTTGATGCAGATACTTTCTTTCCAGAAATTGGTGATGAATGGAAATTAGTTTCAGAAGAATACCATCCTGCAGATGAAAGACATAAGTATGACTTTACATATTTAACTTATGACCGAAGAAAATAAAGAAATAATTGTAAAAGATTATCTAATTAAACTTGAAAAAAATCAAGTCAGAATTATAATCAATACGATTGATGATTTTAGTGATCATCCGAGAGGACCTTGGATTAAAATATTCTATACTGTGATAAAAACGGAAAATAATCTACATACTAAATTAGATAAAGTATTTTCTAAATCAGGAACATTTGATAGTTTATTTGTTTCAGAAATTAGAGATCAAAAACTAAAAGATTTAGGTGTTTAATTATGAACGTCTTCCGTAATTTATTACTTGTTGTTGAGTTCTCGCATCCTTATCAGATGCAGCAAAGTATTTAATTACATTAGGATCCTTGAAATTTGACATCAACTCACTATTACGTAAACTAGAATCTCTAAGATCTAATCTTTTCATATGATGAAAATCACCAACGATTCTTTTAATATTCAACTCAGGTTTTTCCTTGTATAACCAATAAGGAACTTTAATATAAAAGAAGCCTTCTTTTTCAGGAACTGGTCCAAGAATAGCAATTTGTGAAGTTGGATAAACTCCTTTATGAAAAGTAACAGAATATGGTCTAGCATTATCCATAAAAGTTGCAGTATCTGCCGCAAATTCCTTTATGTTTAAAATCTCAACCGATTTCTCATTTTCTTTAGTTATAAAATAAGCACCAATAATAGCTCTTTCATCTGATAAATAAACGGCTTTATCAAAATCATATTCAATATCATCTCTATAAATATGTTTATCCAAAGGTTTATATTCTGAATAAAAAGTATTTGGGTTAATATGCCATTTGTTTTCTGGATCTGATAATCTATAATAACCAATATTACCATACTGATCTGGTCTTAATATAAATATTTTTTCACCTTTATCATTGATCCATCTAGAACCAAGTTCCGGCATCGTCTCAACTCCTTCAAACATTTTAAACTCTTTAATAAATCTCATTATAAAAATTAGTTTTTTGTATATATTAAAAATTAAATGTAACTTTGTAAAATGAGAAATAAATTTGACCTTAATAAACCAGTTTACCATAAATCTTATGGTAAAATGTCTATACAACGTTATTTAGAAGCTAACCTAGATGAACCAGATACAGAAAATCAATATGATTGTGAGTATAGTGGTCGTCTCGCTGATGTCGTTACCTGGTATCATAGAAATGCACGTCTTTTTAAAGAATCTGAGCTAATGTCAGAAGAAGATTACATAGTTTGGGAACTTGCAGTTAAAAGAGAAGAAAAACTAAAAAATATATTAAAGGAGGAATAATACTCACTTAATATATAAATAATGAAAGTAAAAATTCTTCTTTTCATTTCATTATTATTTATATCTTGTACAAAACAAGATGAAGAAATCTATCCAAAATATACTTATAATTTTAGTCAACAAGAACTTGAAGTAATGCACGTTACTAATGTTTATAGAAATCAAATAGGATTAGATACTTTAAAAACAATTGAACATATCGGTTATATATGTGAAGAGCATAATATTTATATGATCGAACAAGATACAATTACACATGACTATTTTCATGAGAGATCAGATAACTTAATTAAAACATTACATGCAGAACGTGTAGGTGAAGTTCTAGCTTATAATTATAATTATCCACAGTCTGTTTTAAATGCGTGGATAAATTCACCATCACATAAAAAAATAATAGAAGGTGATTTTACTAACTTTGGTATTGCAATAAAACAAGATTATATTGGACGTAAGTACTATACCTTTATTTTTGTTAAAATTTAAGGAAAAGGAATTTCACTATTGAATATATAATGAAAAATAAATTCCTACGATGAAAAACATACTAATAAATTGCAAGATCACTTATCAACAAGAATCACTTAAAAACACTTTAACCGCAATTTTTTATGAGCATTCGAGGAACCAATTTATTACATTATCAGGTAAAATATCAGCAGAACTAACACAAGATTTATACCATAATAGTACACATATTTCACAACTAGATTTCTCTAATTTTAAAGAGGAATTAGAACCTAGTGAAGAAGAAATGATACAAATCTATCAAGAACTTCTTTCAAAGAAAAATTCTGGTAGTTCACTAAGATATAAAAAATCTAAACTTGAACAATTTGAAGTTACCGCATTTGAATTATTATCAGAAAAACTTGCTTCTTATTTTAGAAATGAAAAATTAAATTCTATTGGTATTTTTTAATATTTATTTTGTATATTTGTTTTATATAAATAAATATGAGTAAGATAAACGATAAAACAAATGAAATAGTTTTCAATGGACTATTTGAAAAAGGAATGATTTTTCAAGAAATGCTAACATTTTGGTTAGGTATTTTAGATATAACAGATGATGGTATAATTATTACATTAGAAGGTAACCGTATCAGAGAAATGAAACTAAAGAAATATACTAGCGAAGAACTTACAAAGTTTATGAAGTATAGTACAATGGATAACTGTTGGTTAGATTACCAAAAAACAGACATTGATGTCGTACATGATTGGTTTACACAAAAAGCAACATATGATACTATAGAAAATAGAAGAGATTTAAAAATTGATCTTTTAACATAAAAAAATAATTTTTTTATCTCAGTATTTGTAGTATCTAACATAAAAATAACACAAAAATACTATAAAAAATCCACACCAAAAAGTTTTTTTAATATACTAGGTTACTATATAAATAGTGAAATTTATAAAAATATAAACATTTTCAAGTTATATCATATAATATTTAGCAATTACTTAGGTAAAAAATAAAAAAAAATAATAATAAAATGGCAGGAGAAATCGCTCAACAATTTGCAGGTCTACCAATAGAAGATCTAATCGTACAACCATTAGTTGGTATGGCTAAAGGACAAGCACAACTTAATGATGTTACATGGAAATATATTTCAGATGTAGCATTTGAAGATGTTTTATCTACAACTGAGAAATATACCGCAGCAGATGGTGTTGCAACAGAATTAATAGGAAAATTCAAACCAACAGGTAAAAAGAAAACACGTAGTTTAGACGTTCAGTTAAACAGATATGTAACTAATCCAGAAACAGGTGAACAAGAATTACAAGTGATTACTTCAATGATACCAATGTTACCATTAGTACCACTTCCTTCATTAGCAATTATGTCAGCAGACATCAATTTTACAATGGAAGTTAAGACTACCGAAATGACTAAAACAAGTGATGATCATGAAGCAAGTATTCAAGCAAGTGCAGAAGGTGGATTTTGGGGTATGAAATATTCAGTTGCGATGCAAGGTAAAATTGCAACACATAAAGAAAATACAAGAAGTACTGATAACTCTGCAAAGTATGAGGTTAGAATTCATGCAGAGCAAATGCCAATTACAGAGGGTATGAACAAATTAAATGATATGTTAAACTTAATGATTGAACCATCTGTTCAGCCAGGACAAGGTGGAACACAATCTAAAAAAATCTAATAATAATTTAATTTTAAAATAAATGGCTAAAATAAATTTAGAAGAACTATTGGGCGGCTTACAAGAAGCCGCTCTTATAGTTTTGGGTATTCAAGAAAGACAACATATAAACACATTATCTAAGTATTTTACTCCTGATGGAGTTCCACTTACTAAAACATTTATAATTGGTGAAAAAGAAGTAAATATACCTCTTTACATATTAGCAGATCACTCATCAATGGGATTGGAAGAAATGGATATTGACTTTGATATTCGTTTATTAGCATCTGATGATAGAACACCATCTTCTCTTAAAGAAAATGTTTTACCTATATTTAAAAAAATTGAAGATCAGACTATTAGAAGTGCACAAGCCGCATTAGTTAAACTAGGTGAACCTTATGCGAGTATGTTAGGTTCTACGGGATCTGGAAAAAATGGAGTAGATGGTGTTGTTGGTCCTAAATGTAAAGCTGCACTAATTAAATTTCAAAAAGAAAATAAACTTGAAGAAACAGGTGAAGTTGATGATGAAACTTGTAAAAAATTAGGAGTTTCAACCGCATCAGAATATACACATACTGTAACAAATATATCTGTAGATAGTAATGCGCCAAATTCAGATAATAAAGCAGGTATGGCAACTGTAAAGGTTAAATTTAGAAAGGATGAAAAACCAGAGGCTGTATCAAGACTTGTTGAAATGCTAATACAAAAATTAGATGATGGAGGTCATACAACTAAATAATGGCTTTACCTTGTCCAGGATGTCAACAACCAATAGGATTGACTATTGATTTTATAGTAAAGAATCCAATATCACAATGTCCCTTTTGTGGTGTTATAATGAATTTTAAAGCAGATCCTAAAGTTGTATCAGAATATAAAGAAGCTATAGATCAAATTAAATCAATTCAAGAAAAATATCAAAAAATTGCCAAATTTAAGTAAACAAATAGATAATTTTTTTATATATATCAAGAATAAATTTTAATCAGGGTATTTTTACTTTGATTAAAAAAAAAATCTTATATGACAAACACTTTAATGTACAATTCTCTAGTTCAGAAACTAAGAGAATTTTTTTTGGAAAAAAACTTCGTAGAAGTACCAACACAATCTAGACTATCAATTTTAGCAGCTTGTGAAAATCCACACTCAGTATCAACCTTTGAATACAATGGTGAGATATGGCCTTTACCACAAACAGGACAAATGTGGCTCGAGTATGAATTATTAAAAAATCCTACTTGGGAAGGAGTTTTCTGTGTATCTACAAGCTACAGAGCAGAAAAAAATCCAATTCCTGGAAGACATGAACTAATCTTTCCAATGTTTGAGTTTGAATCAAAAGGCAAATATAAAGATTTAATTCTATTAGAAAAAGAACTTCTTGAGTATTTAGGATTTGGATCACCTGTTGAAATGGACTATAACAAAACTTGTAAAGAATATGGAGACGTATCAATTTTAGAAAATGAACATGAAACTAAAATGTGGAATGAAGTAAGCCATTGTGTCTCTCTTCAAAACTTCCCACTAAGAACTAATCCATTTTGGAACATGCAAAATCAAAAAGATGATATATTCAATAAAGTTGATATAATATTATATGGACAAGAAACAATAGGTGCGGCAGAAAGAAGTTGTGATATTGACTCTATGAGAAAAATGTTCTATACAATAGAAAATGGTGGATACTCTGAAAAATTATTCGAATTATTTGGAAAAGAAAGAGTAGAAAAAGAATTAGAAGATTTCTTAAAATTTGACTTCTTTCCAAGATTTGGTGCAGGAATTGGTTTAACAAGATTAGCAAGAGCTATGGAGTTACTTCAAAAGCAAAATCAAGAACAACTTGAATTACAAGACTAACAAAAAAGAGAGACGAAAGTCTCTCTTTTATTTTTTTAGTATTAAATCAATCTTTTGATCCCTAACATAAGCTTTACTTTTTCTATAAAAATCCTCTATGACATTTTGAGCATCATAACCATATGATTGCATATCCATAATCTGTTCCCTTGTTAAAGGTAAAGTAACTCCTTCACAGATAACATAACCATTTTTATCAAAATCAATCTTCACTATTTAGTTTTACTTTTATATATAGAATAAGAATCCCATTTCTCATCATACCAGAAAGTTCTACCAGTATTATCTCTACAAGATAAACCTTTCTGATAAAATACCCACTTCTTAAATTCTTCATAATCAGAATCAAATGGATTAGTCCAATCGGAAAGTTGACCACCATTTAATGTATAAGCTTTAATTGGAACATCTTTACAAAAATCTAATATATCTGGATTTTGTAAAATAATTGTTCTCGCAGATTCAAATGGATTTACATTTATGTAATAAAGTATAGTAGAACGTAAGTAATTACCAATTCCATTAAAGTATTTTTGATTTAAAAGAACTTCACAAATTGGTTTATCAAATGCTTTCAGTTTTAAATTATCTAAAACATTACTTTTGAATTCATCAAATTCTTTTGTTGGATCTGGTCCTCTTTTTACACCAGTAAATGCACCTAATCTATATCGTGGCCCCATATATGAACCATAAAGTAATAAAGAATTACCATCATCAGTATCAATTCTCATTCTAACAAACTTAGTATCATTCCAATTTTCAGTAGGAACAAACTTCCAATTACCAGACATACCCATAAATACAGAGAAGTCTAATGTTTTTATATCATTTTTAGTTTTTAATTGTAGTTCTTTACCAAAAGACTCTGCAATTACTTCAAAATCTTCGATTAGTTCAGAGTCGATTGGAATATTACCTTTCTGAACGTGATATAATTTTGTAAACTTTCTTTTCTTTGAGTGATGATTTATATAATCCTGCATTATTCTCAATTCCGCTAATTCTGGCATATTCTTTTTATTTTTTCTTTTCTTTTAAGTACTCTCATATTTCGTTTTGCTAATTCTTTAAGTCGTTTGGCCATAGTCTGATATGATTTCTGTGTATCCTCATCTAATTCAGTACCGATGATTGGTCCAAATCTATCAACATATGCTTGGTTTACACCAGAGTTATGATCAACTATTACTATATCTTTCATTATTTTAATAAATCTCTAATTACAAAATCTCTTTTTATGGCAGCTGGTAGTAAATTGATTATTTGTCTTTTGCTTGTTATTTTATTTATAGTTTCATAAGTATAAATAGTTTTCAATGGACTTTCATCTCTACTACTATAACCAATCGGTCTTTTTATTTCTTTATCTTCTAACCAAACCTTATCTATAATATTATTCACAACAGAAATCCAAATTGTATGTCTTTCATTAAAAACTAGTTTCCAAAACGAATTAGACTTTGGATGTATCTTAGATATTTCTGTCCAACCATAAGTGCCGTCTTTTCTCTGAGCCCATTTTTTTACAACATTATCTAGTACCATATTATTAGTACCACCATCCATGTATTCATAAGGTTTATGAAAATCAGTTCTTGTAAAACCTATCTCTCGCAATTTACTGTGTGTATTCATACTACAAATATAAAACAATTTTATTAAATATAATATAATTTCTATATCTTTGTATATAATTTCAACTTATGAAAACAATCGCAATTTATCCAGGCTCTTTTAATCCTATGCACGTAGGTCATTTAAACATTTTAGAGAAAGCAGAGCGTATTTTTGGAAGAGGAAACGTCATTACTGCAATAGGTATCAATCCAGATAAAGTAAATACTAACGATAAAACTTACCTATTTGAACAAGATAATAAAGCAAAACTTATTTCTCAAAAAATAAACAGAACTGTAATAACTTATAGTAAATTCTTACACGAACTTGTAGAAGATTATGAAAAAGAAGGTTATAATGTAGTTATAATTAGAGGTTTAAGAAATGGCGTTGATTTAGATTACGAAGTAAATCAAATGAGATTTATAAATGACTTTAAAAAAGATATAAATGTAGTTTACATTACTTGTGACCAAGAGTTTGAACATATTTCGTCTTCTGCAATTAGAAAGATTGAACAATTTGGTGGTCCAGATATGATAAAAAAATATATTCTATAATGGTTAGTTACAATGGTTGTTGCGAAAGTTGTAATCACTATACAACTATTGAAATAGATACAACAAAAAATTATAATACTTCTTATCACGAAAAAACATTTTTGTGTCAAGAGTGTGAAAAAAAACAAGAGATTGAAAAAAGAGATAAAAAATTAAACCAGTTACTTAAACGTAACTGGTTTGATATATTTAAACGGTAGATTTATTTAGATAATCTGTATAGTTTGCTACTATTGAATTTACTTTTTTGAAATCATGTGGTTCTTTACCAGTAAAATCAACATCTAAATAAAAAAGTAATTCAACAAAGTCTAAATTATATTTATTAGCAGTAGTTATAATTTTCGTATCTGATAAAATTTGAATTATTTTCTCTTGAGTTATAACATCATTCATATCCATTAGATAACCATTTTGTATCATCCATCTTTTTAATCCGTGAAATCTAACATAAACCTCTGCGGGTGAAGTTAAATAGTCGGTAGTATGTTTATCATCAAACATACTTTGAAACTGATCTCTAAAACTATCTACTGCATCAATTGCAATCTTTTTACCTTCTGGATTCTTAATATCACTTATCTTTGTTTTAATAGCAATCTCAACTAATTGTTTTGAATAAAAATCTATCTTACCTTGTAGTTTTTTCTTACCCTTATCGTTTTGAAGAACTATATCCTTATCCAAAATATCAACAATATTTGTAAATTCACTATATGGTAAATCCTTATCACTCATAATATCATCAACTAAGTGTCTAAGTTCATGATTTACAACTTGTTCTGATCCCAACGAATTAAGTCTTTGTTTATCAACAATAATTGCTTTTACCTTATTACCTCTTTCATCAAAGTGTCTCATATAACATGCCATAACACCTTTCTCACCACCTATAAACTCCATAGTTTCTGTATCAACACACACAAATCTAATATCTTTAATTTTGGATATAACCAAATCCTTCTTTATCGTATCTAACTTATCAGTTGATAAAATATCATCTATTAAATCTTGTTTAAATTTAGTTATTAAAACTCCCTCTTTTGTAGTAGGTTTATTACTTATATCATAAATGATCTTATCAGTTTCTTTAGTAGTAATTTTATGATCTTTAAGATAATATCTCAAAGCACACATAATTCCAATTCCAACTAAAAGCTGTCTCCAACTAATATCTAACTCTTCATTGATATTATCATAATCATTTATCTTTTTAATATACTTCATAGTTTATATATTAAATATAATTATTATATTTGCAACTAAACTATAATAAAGACTATAAATAAGATGAAAGATAAAGATTATAAATATATTGCAACATTTTTCCCATACCCTTCTGGTAGTGGTTTGCACTGTGGACATTGGTATAACTATGCGATTATGGATAGCTACTGTAGATACTTGAGATATAAAGGTGAAGAAGTTTTTCAACCATTTGGATATGATTCATTTGGATTGCCAGCAGAAAACTATGCAAAGAAAGTTGGTAGAGATCCAAGAGAAGTTACTTACGAGAATATAGAAAATTTTAGAATACAGATGGATAACATGGATACTCAATATGAGGAAATGTTGATTACTTCTGATCCTAACTATATTGAGTACACACAATGGTTGTTTAAACAATTGTATGATAAAGGATTGGCTTATAAAAAAGATGGTGAAGTCGACTTCTGTAATAGTTGTGAAACTGTATTGGCCAGAGAACAAGTAAAAGAAGGTAAATGTGAAAGATGTTCTACAGAAGTAGAGAAGAAAACATTGAATCAATGGTATTTCAAAATTACCGACTATAAAGATAGATTGATTGCTGGTTTGGATAAAATTGACTTTCCAGAATCTACGATAAAGTCACAAAGAAATTGGTTGGAAAATCAACATGACTGGTGTGTATCAAGACAAAGAAGTTGGGGTTGTCCTATTCCTATCGAAGGAGAAACAGATACAATGGACACATTTGTAGATAGTTCTATCTATACTATTATCTATTGTATAATGAAGGGTATTAAACCAAAACCAGTTGATTTGTATGTTGGTGGATCAGAACATGCTTGCATGCACTTGATTTACATCAGATTTATTACAATGTTTTTGTATGATATTGGATTTATTGACTTTGAAGAACCAATAACTAAATTGATACACCAAGGAATGATATTGAATCAAGGTGAAAAAATGTCTAAGTCTAAAGATAATGTAGTTAGTTTGGATGGATATGACCCAGATGAAATCAGATTTTACTTGATGTTTATTGGTCACTACTTTGATGGTGGATCTTGGTCTGATGAAAATATAATCGGAATTAGAAGATTTATAAATAGAATGAAAACGTGGTTGGATAAAACAGGTGAAGAAACTATTGACATAGAAACATTCAAGAAAACTATATTTGACTTTACAGATGCTTTTAAATTTAATAAAGTTGTAAGTTCATTTATGATTTTGTTGAATCAAAACAAAAATAAAGCGTTGACACCAGAGTGTAAAGAAGAATTGATACAATTGATTGAGATTTATATGCCTGGAATCCGAGCTAAATTAAACTAAATATCATTTTTTAGATATAACTTACAAATGAGAGAGAAGATGGAATGGATAAACATAAAAAAAACTTTACTAAAGATAAAGTAGTAAACAAAAGAATAAATGACTTTTTAGATAAATATCATATGAGAGATAAAGGTAAATTATTTTGGAAAGAAAGATGGTTTTCACTATGTAGTGCTCATCAACAATATGATAAAGAGTGTAACACTTGTAATATTGGTACTTGGGAAAATGTCTGGAGAACAAATATAGAGAAAGTAGTATTTATAATATCACCTAAATTATATAGGTGGTTATTAAAATTTAAAAAAGTGCAGACAATAGATATTAAAAAACAAGATGAATCCAAGAAATATTACAGAAGAAATCAAAGAAAAAATTAAGAATGCACATTATCATAAATTTGGTGCAGTTGCACCAGATGGGTTCGTTTTAATACCAGTTGAAACATTAGAAAGATTAAAAGATTTTGAAGTTTGGAAGAATTGGAAGCATAATCCACAAACATTAGAAGAGTTAGCAATTGAAGATTTAAAAAAACAAGAATAAATTTGGTGTATTAAAAATTAGTTGTATCTTTGTCAAACAATAAAGAAAACGGCTTTGTATGGTAGTCTAAGGCCTCTAAAACCAGAAGACGAGGGTTCGTTTCCCTCCAGGGTCACAAAAATATAATATATAATATGTTAAATTGGTTTAAAAAACTATTTAAAACAAACGTTGAAAAACGACTTATTGATGATTATGAATTTAATTCAATAAGAAAAGAAAAAGAAGACGAATTAAATCGAATACTGGATAAAATTTCAGAAAAAGGTATGAAAGGTCTAACAAAAAAAGAACAACAATTTTTAAAAAATAATAAATAATTATGAAAAATATGTAGATTAAGGTTACAAACCACAACAAACCATTTTTATTTTTTAATATATATAATATGGAAAATAAAAAACTACAAATATTTATTGAAAAATCATCAATAAAACATAATAACTTCTACTCATACGAGTATTCTATTTATATAAATAATAATACAAATATTATTATAACCTGTCCTATACATGGAAACTTTATACAAAGTCCTAAAAATCATTACCTAAAAGGATGTGGTTGTCCAAAATGTGGTAATGAAAAACGAAGTATTTCATCATCAAAGGGTTTAGAAAATTTTATAAATGAATCTAGTAAAATACATAAAAATAAGTACAAATACTTAAAATCTATGTATATAAATACAAACACTAAAATTATCATAACTTGTCCGGAACATGGAGATTTTGAACAACTTCCACTACATCATATAAAGGGAATTGGTTGTTCAAAGTGTGCAAATAATTATAATAAAACAAATATAGAGTTCATAGAAATATCAAACACTAAACATAATAATAAATATAATTATGATAAAACCAACTTCATAAATAATAATATTAAAGTTATAATAACTTGTCCTGAACATGGTGACTTTAAACAATCACCATATCATCACATAAAAGGATTTGGATGCAAAAAATGTAGTGACTCAAAAGGTGAGTTATTTATTGATAATTATCTTATCAATAATAATATAAACTTCATAAGAAATAAAACATTTGATGGTTGTATATATAAATCAAAACTAAAATTTGATTTCTATCTAAATGAATACAATATATGTATAGAATATGATGGTAGACAACACTATGAAGCGGTTGATTTTTTTGGAGGAAATGCTGCACTACTAATCTCAAAAAAGAGAGATAATATTAAAAATAAATATTGTAAAAGTAATAATATAAAACTATTCAGAATAAAATACTCTGATAATATTGAACAAAAATTAGAAAAAATTAAAAACTATATAAAAATGACTTAGATTAAAAACAAACAAGAAGAAACAAAAATGATAATTATAACAAGAACAGATCTTAGTTACGGTTATCAAAGTCAACAAAGTTGTCACTCAATTGCAGACTTTGCACACGAGTTTCCACAACAATTTAAAGAATGGAAAACTACATCTAATTCTATCATCTGTTTACAAGTAAACAATGAAAAAGAATTAAATGACTTATACTTAAAGTTATCCAAACTTACCTCAGTCACAAAATTTTACGAACCAGATTTAAACGATGAACTTACATCTATTTGTTTATACGCAGATAAAGATGTCAGAAAGAAAGTTTCATATCTTCCATTATTAGGTAAAAAATCAAAACTAACATACGAAAAAGTTATTTTTGATATGAATGATACACCACAAACTGATACACAAAGTGTACTAGATCACGGTATCTCTGTCAATAAGTATTTTAATGATTTAACTAGTAGTAATACAGTATTTGAATGGAAGTTACCTACTTGGTTTACCGAAAATAAAGATTATATCTTATCTAATATACATAGCAAAGATATTGTTAAAGAATATCAAATTATGCATGATTGTGGTAAACCTTATTGTATGACAATTGATGAAGACGGTAAAAGACACTTCCCAAATCACGCACAAGTATCATTTGATACATTCTCTAAGATTTCTGATAATAAGATAGTGGCTGACTTAATTTTAAAAGATATGGTATTTCATACCATTAAATCAGATGAAGTAGAAGATTTTGTTAAAAATAATTCAATCGAAAATATTTTAACATTATTAGTGACAGCTCTTTGTGAATTACACTCTAATGCAGCAATGTTTGGTGGTATTGAAAGTACATCATTTAAAATAAAATACAAACAATTAGATAAAAGAGGAAAGCAAGTACTAAATTTATTAAAATAAAATCGTATATTTGCATTATAATATATAAAAAGAAAAGAGTTATGGCGAACGCACCTATCACACCGAAAGAAAAATTAGCTTGGGAATTTGCCCAAAGAGCTCATAAAGATCAAGTAAGAAAATTTACAGGAGAATCCTACTTTGATGCACACGTACAAAAAGTAAACGGTACATTAAAGTTATATACTACCGATGAATCTACACTAATTGCAGCACTTCTTCACGATGTCGCAGAAGATTGTTATGATGATATTTGGGATGCTTATGCCGATGTAAAAGAACTTTTTGGTAAAGAAGTTGCAGACCTTATGTTAGAACTAACCTCTAATACAGACGAAATTAAACATAAATATAATGGTAGTAAAGTAGCTTACCTAATCAATAAAATGTTGAAAATGTCTGACAAAGCGTTTACTATTAAACTATCTGACAGATTTAATAACATTGCTGACGCATTCACTGCATCCGAAAGATTCAGAACAAACTATTACAGAGAAACTTGTGCAATAGTTGATGCAATGGAAGAAGGTAGAACTTTTACAAAAGTTCAAAGACAATTACTTGATGATATTAAAGCAAAACTTGATAATATCAATAGATTATTTAAAGTAAAAAAATTAAACGAAATATAAACAAAAAATAAATAAACAACATGAGATAGATTGTAATCAGAGGTCCAACTTAATATTTTAACTTAGAAGATTAAAATTATTAAAAAATAACTAAAAAAAATATTAAAAAAATGGACACAAAAAACACAAACACAGGAGTAAATGAATTAGATGTAAACTTGAAAAATCTAATGGTAAAAGCAACACAAGTTGCAATTGATAAAAAGTATATAATAAAAGTTGACGGTGAAGTAAACGAACACTTAGAGTGGATAAACTTTAAGATTGATCACTTAACACAAACTGGAAAGAAAAAGTTAGCAAGACGATTATTTCTTGTTGGTAAAAAAACAGGACAAAAGTCGATCAATAACTTCTTCTGGTACTTAAAACTTAAAAATGTTATTGACTTTAAAGTTGTATTAGAAACAAGTCAAAAAGAAAAACAAATTCAATTACTTAGAAAAGAATATGTTAAATTAAGATCTCAAGCGGAAGAAGCAAGATTAAAATATGTAGAAGAAAAAGGAGATTTCTACAAATCATAAAAAAGAAAACCACTCATTTGAGTGGTTTTTTTATTTATCTATTCTTTTTTAAAAACTCATTTAATGGTTTAAGATATTTGAAACTTTTACTTTCATTTACATCAAACTGTTTACCATTAAGTAAAATCTTATTAGATGAAGGATCATAATCAACCACAACATTTCCTTCTAATTCACCACCTAATATTTCATCAGAAAGTGGATCTTCTAAGTAATGTTGAATTGCTCTTTTTAATGGACGAGCACCCATTTTTTCATCATATCCTTTATCAATCAATAAATCTTTGAAAGCAGTTGTAATTTCTAATGATAAATTCATAGCTTTTAGTTTAATCTCAACCTTTTTAATTTCAATATCAATAATTTTATAAATATTTTCTTTTGATAAAGAAGAGAATATAATAATTTCATCAATTCTATTGATAAACTCAGGTTTTAATCTTTTACTTAACTCAGCTTTAATGATAGCTTTAGCATTCTCTTCTTTAACCATTGGTTTATCTGCACCAAATCCAACAGGTGTTACCATTTGATTAACCGCACTTGCACCAATGTTAGAAGTCATAACAATAATAGTATTTCTAAAATCTACTTTTCTTCCTTCACCATCTGTTAAGTGACCATCATCAAAAATCTGCAACATGATATCCATTACACTAGGATGTGCTTTCTCTAACTCATCAAATAATATAATACAATAAGGTTTTCTTCTTACTTTTTCAGTCAATTGACCACCTTCACCATATCCTACATACCCCGGAGGAGAACCAATCATTCTAGCAACATTATGTTTCTCAGCATATTCTGACATATCAACTCTAATCATTGCGTCTTCTGTACCAAATACATTCTTTGCTAATGTTTTTACAGTATGTGTTTTACCAGTACCAGTAGAACCTAAGAAAAGAAATACACCGGCTGGTCTATTAGGGTCTTTTAAACCGGCTCTGTTTCTTCTAATAGATTTTGCAATTTTTGTAACAGCTTCATCTTGTCCGATAATTTGCATTTTTAATTCACCTTCTAATCCTAAAAGTCTTTTACCTTCATCACCAGTTACTTGTGTAGGTATACCAGTTTTTAAAGAAAGGATTCTTTCAACATCTTCTTTAGTAATTGTAATTCTCGGCATATCTTTTGCAGCTTTCTTAATTTCAATAGCTTTAACAACCAATTCATTTTCTCTCGGTCTTAAATCACCAGCTTCCTGATATTTTTGTGCTTTTAAAAATTCTGATTTTTGTAATCTTATCTCAGATAATTCTTTTTCTATTTCTATAAGTTCTGTAGGGGTATTTTTCTTAGCAGAGATTCTCATTTTTGCACCAACCTCATCCATTAAATCAATTGCCTTATCTGGGAAGTATCTATCAGAAATAAATCTACCTGATAAGGTAACACAAGCTTCGATTGCATCATCATTATATGAAACTTTATGAAAGTCTTCATATTTATTTTTAATTTTCATTAAAATTTCAATTGTATCTTCAATAGATGGCTCTTCAACATTTACTTTTTGAAATCTTCTTTCCAATGCACCATCTTTTTCAATAGAATTTCTAAATTCATTATTTGTAGTTGCACCAATTAAACGCATTTGACCTCTTGCTAGAGCTGGTTTGATTTGATTTGCCATATCAATCGGCACACCTTTATTTACCATTAAGTGAATTTCATCAATAAAAAGAATAATTTCTGGATTATCACTAAGTTCATCCATTAAAGCTTTTACTTTAGCTTCTAAACCACCTTGTCCCGCCATGATAGTACCCATATCAACAGATACAATTCTCTTACCTTCTAATGCCTCAGGACAATCTTCTGTTACCATAAGTCTTGCAATACCTTCGATAATTGCAGTTTTACCAACACCTGGCTCACCAATAATAACTGGATTGTTTTTATTTTTTCTAGATAGAATCCATATAACTTGGTCGATTTCTTTTTGTCTACCTATTACAGGATCAAGTTTATCATCTTCTGCAAGTTTAGTCATATCAACACCATATGCGTCTAAGAATGGAGTTTTCTTTTTAGTCTTTGGTTGTTCACCTTCTTCTCCAGTAAATAACTCATAAAGCTTTAATTTCTTCATAAAAAAAATATTTTTAAGTATAT
>Ga0209191_1000056_pt1 | contig 91491 bp, 59 predicted proteins | sample S_130626_EF_Meta_FD_187320 | JGI IMG/M metagenome (GOLD analysis project Ga0209191, IMG submission 187320) | Freshwater microbial communities from Lake Simoncouche, Canada to study carbon cycling - S_130626_EF_MetaG (SPAdes) (version 2) | ecosystem: Environmental > Aquatic > Freshwater > Lake ...
AAATTACTAGAGTTATCATCGTTCTCTTTAACCTTAGCATTTAATGCTGATATGCTATTATTTACTATATTGCTTGTTAGCAAATCTAGGATATTTACGCGTTCGCTTAGCAGATTGCTAGTAGATAATACAAAATTACTAGAGTTATCATCGTTCTCTTTAACCTTAGCATTTAATGCTGATATGCTATTATTTACTATATTGCTTGTTAGCAAATCTAGGATATTTACGCGTTCGCTTAGCAGATTGCTAGTAGATAGCACAAAATTACTAGAGTTATCATCGTTTTCTTTAACCTTAGCATTTAATGCTGATATACTATTATTTACTATATTGCTTGTTAGTAAATCAAGAATATTAACACGTTCGCTTAGCAGATTGCTAGTAGATAGCACAAAATTACTAGAGTTATCATCGTTCTCTTTCACCTTAGCATTTAATGCTGATATACTATTATTTACTATATTGCTTGTTAGTAAATCAAGAATATTAACACGTTCGCTTAGCAGATTGCTAGTAGATAGCACAAAATTACTAGAGTTATCATCATTCTCTCTAACCTTGTTTATTAGATTATTACTAGCAGTTAAGATATAGTTGCTAGAGTTCTTACTTGCGATTGATATATAATTACTAGAGTTATCATCGTTTTCTTTAACCTTGTTTATTAGATTATTACTAGCAGTTAAGATATAGTTGCTAGAGTTCTTACTTGCTATTGATATATAATTACTAGAGTTCTCGTCATTCTCTCTAATCTTGTTTATTAGGTTATTACTAGCAGTTAGTATATAGTTGCTAGAGTTCTTACTTGCTATTGATATGTAATTACTAGAGTTATCATCGTTTTCTTTAATCTTGTTTATTAGGTTATTACTAGCAGTTAAGATATAGTTGCTAGTATCAAGAATTACATCTCTATTATTCCTTTTATAAACGCCTTCGCTACCGCTTCCATTTATAAGAACATCTCCATTATTAGCAATCCTAAAGACCGCCCTATTCATATTAGAAGCAACAAAGATATCACTATTTGCGCTATTCTGTTGAACCATAAAAGCCGTCGTAGTATTATTAGCATTAACAACCTCTAATCTTTCTGTGGTATATAGGATTGTATCAAGTTGCGTAGTATCTCCCAGAACTATTAAATTAGAATTGATTGTTAAAGTTCCATTAACCTCTAAATTATTATTATATCTATTATTCACTATAAACTTATTGTTAGCATTAACATTCTCTGTTATCATATCAGTAGTTAAATCAGTAATTCGTTGTGATATGAGATTGTTAGTAGATAATACATAGTTGCTAACATTATTATCGTTCTCACGAACTTTTATATTTAATGTTGATATGCTATTATTTACTATATTACTTGTTAGTTGATCTAGTATATTAACGCGTTCGCTTAGCAGATTACTAGTAGATAATACAAAATTACTAGAGTTATCATCGTTCTCTCTAACTTTGTTTATAAGGTTATTGCTAGCTGTTAAGATATAGTTGCTAGCATTCTTACTTGCGATTGATATGTAATTACTAGAGTTCTCGTCGTTCTCTCTAACTTTATTTATTAAGTTATTGCTAGCAGTTAGAATGTAGTTGCTAGCATTCTTACTTGCGATTGATATGTAATTACTAGAGTTCTCGTCATTCTCTCTAACTTTATTTATTAAGTTATTGCTAGCTGTTAGTATATAATTGCTAGCATTCTTACTCGCGATTGATATGTAATTACTAGAGTTCTCATCGTTTTCTCTAACTTTATTTATTAAGTTATTACTAGCAGTTAGGATATAGTTGCTAGCATTATTGTCGTTCTCTCTAACTTTGTTTATTAAGTTATTACTAGCAGTTAGGATATAGTTGCTAGCATTATTGTCGTTCTCTCTAACTTTGTTTATTAAGTTATTGCTAGCTGTTAGGATATAATTGCTAGCATTATTGTCATTCTCTTTAATTTTATTTATTAAGTTATTGCTAGCAGTTAATATGTAATTACTAGAGTTCTCATCGTTTTCTCTAACTTTATTTATTAAGTTATTGCTAGCAGTTAAAATGTAGTTGCTAGAGTTCTTACTTGTGATTGATATGTAATTGCTAGAGTTCTCATCGTTTTCTCTAACTTTATTTATTAAGTTATTACTAGCTGTTAAGATATAGTTGCTAGCATTATTGTCGTTCTCTCTAACTTTGTTTATTAAGTTATTACTAGCTGTTAAGATATAGTTGCTAGAGTTCTTACTTGCTATTGATATGTAATTACTAGAGTTCTCATCGTTCTCTCTAATCTTGTTTATAAGATTATTGCTAGCAGTTAGGATATAATTACTAGAGTTCTCGTCATTCTCTCTAACCTTGTTTATTAAGTTATTACTAGCAGTTAATATGTAATTGCTAGAGTTCTCATCATTCTCTCTAACTTTATTTATTAAGTTATTGCTAGCAGTTAGAATGTAGTTGCTAGCATTCTTACTTGCGATTGATATGTAATTACTAGAGTTCTCATCGTTCTCTCTAACTTTATTTATTAAGTTATTGCTAGCAGTTAGGATATAATTACTAGAGTTCTCATCGTTTTCTCTAACTTTATTTATTAAGTTATTGCTTGCTGTTAGGATATAATTACTAGAGTTCTCATCATTCTCTCTAACTTTATTTATTAAATTATTGCTAGCGGTTAATATGTAATTGCTAGAGTTATCGTCGTTCTCTCTAACTTTATTTATTAAGTTATTACTAGCAGTTAAAATGTAGTTGCTAGCATTCTTACTTGCGATTGATATGTAATTACTAGAGTTCTCATCGTTCTCTCTAACTTTGTTTATTAAATTATTGCTAGCTGTTAAGATATAGTTGCTAGAGTTCTCATCATTCTCTCTAACTTTGTTTATTAAGTTATTACTAGCAGTTAAGATATAGTTGCTAGAGTTCTCATCGTTCTCTCTAATCTTGTTTATAAGGTTATTGCTAGCAGTTAGGATATAATTACTAGAGTTCTCATCGTTCTCTCTAACTTTATTTATTAAGTTATTACTAGCAGTTAAGATATAGTTGCTAGAGTTCTCATCGTTCTCTCTAACTTTGTTTATTAAGTTATTACTAGCAGTTAAGATATAGTTGCTAGAGTTCTCATCGTTCTCTCTAACTTTGTTTATTAAGTTATTGCTAGCAGTTAGGATATAATTGCTAGCATTCTTACTTGCGATTGATATGTAATTACTAGAGTTATCGTCGTTTTCTTTAATTTTGGCTATAAGATTATTGCTGGTGGTTAAAGTGTAGTCTTTAGCATTCGCTTCATTAAGATTTACTTTTAATGTTAATAATTTAAATTTAATATCTAGATAAGCTATATCATTATATAGGATATTGCTCGTAGAAGCTATGTAATTGCTGTTATTATTGTCATTCATAATCCCATAATTTATTAGGTTATTACTGGTAGTTTGGATGTAGTTGCTAGTATCGAGAAAAACATCCCTATTGTCTTTTTTATAAATACCATTAATATTAATGTCTCCATTATTTGCTATCTTAAAGACCTCTTTATTTATGTTAGAAGCAACAAAGATATCTCTAATGGTATCCCTTTGTTGAACCATTAGTGCTACCGCCATATTATTCTCATTCACTATCTCCAGTCTTTCCGTATTATATACAATAGTTTCAAGCGTCGTGCTCTCACCTAGAACTATTAAATTAGAGTTAATTGTTAGGCTCCCATTAATCAACAAACTGTTATCATAGCTGTTGTTAATAATAAACTTCTTAGCAGCATCTTGGTATTCATTTATCATATCCGTTGTTAAGTTGGTTATCCTTTGTGATATGATATTGCTCGTCGTTAAAATGTAGTTGCTCTGGTTATTGTCTAAATCCGCTATTATATTTGTTAGTTTATTGCTAGTATGGATAGCATAATTAGAAGTCCCTATAATGATATCATTAACATTATCTAGTATAGCCGTATTATTTATGTAAGGAGTTATTACAGGATAAAAGATTTTATTAGATGTGCTATAGGTTATATTACCATCCACATCAATACCTATTGTTAGTTTGTTAGAGCTATTATATAAATTAATATTACTTAAGTTGATATCCCTATAATTCCCTCGCACATCCTTTATATTTAAAGAAATATTAGAGCCCCTAGAAAGCACCAAATCATCTAAATATATGCTATCGCCAGATAAATACAAATTTTTCCAGTTATTTAAAGGAGAGCCTATGTCATACGTATTACTGCTATCTGGTATTATATTACCAGCGACCTTAATATTCCCCGCAATATTTAATTTATAATTGCTTACGCTGCTAGCAGGGTTCGTCCCAATTCCTAAATCGCCGCTAACACCATCTATAATAATCCGGTTAGAAGTCGCTAGACCATTATTATAGGCAAATGCTAGGCTACGATTAGAGTTGCTTATTATCCATTCTCCTTCATTCCCGTTATCCAGATTTATTGCTACAGATTTATTAGCAGCAGCGGCACTATTTATTATTTTTAATTTAGCATTATTACCATATAAGGTTAAGAGCTGTTCGGGGTTCGTAGTGCCTATTCCAACATTACCAGCGCCTGTTATACGCATTCTCTCTGCTGTAGAATTTGTAATGAACCTATGATAGCCGTCGCTATTTGTCGCTACATATGATATGGTGCCTGATGTGCTTGAGCGAGTATTGCCCGACAACTCTATCTTGGTATTTGTGGTATCATCAATATCCGCTGTTCCTATAATGGTATAATCGCTAGCATTATTTGCTATTCTAAGCCTACCTGCGTTTCCTATCTGTAATATATTATTAGGGTTTGGCGTTCCTATTCCTATATTCCCGACAGGAGAGATAATAAACTTTAGGGACGAATTGTTAGCCCCTGATGATGTGCTAAACTGTAAATCGCTTCTAGCTCCAGCATAGGTCGTTGAAGTTATTTTGCTACGGGTCGCCGTGTTATATGAAGGAACCCCAAATTCAATCCCTGATACCTGATTAGCGCCTTCGGCATTTGTCTCAATTCTCAGCAGTTCGCCGCTAGGATGTACGATATGTAGTTTTTTAATAGGGTCTGTCGTTCCAATACCCACATTACCCAAAGTATAATATAGGTTAGAAGTCTGGCTATTTATAATCCAAGTATAAGGGATATAGTCGCCTAGACGATTAGCAAAAATATTAGAGGTTGTTAATATATAGTTGCTAGTATCAAGTATAACATCTCTATTATTTCTTTTATATATACCTGTAATATTAGTATCACCTATAATATCTAATGCGACAGTAGGAGAACTGCTACCAATCCCTACACGTGCCCTACCGCCCCCTACAAAATACAAGTTGCTATTAGCGTTAGCATTATTTCCTATTTGTGTTATAGGTGTTGTAGCGACCGCAGATTTAACAACAAGATTATTAAAGACATCTAAGTTCGTCGTGGATATCCCATTATTTGCCGTTATTAGCTGGGACGCACTAATAGTTGTTGTTGTTATACCGGCAGCTGCTAACAACGCCCCTGATATATTAGTGTCTCCAGCAACATCTAAGGCGACAGTAGGGGAACTGCTACCAATCCCCACGCGCGCCCTTCCACCACCTGCTATATATATGTTGCTTGCGGCATTAGCGTTTGTTCCATATTGGGCGATAGGCGTTGTCGTAGTAGCGTTTCCGGCTATCATAGATGACGCTGTAATACCATTATTTGCTGTTAAAAGTCCTGAAGCAATAATAGAAGTCGTATCAAGCCCTCCAGTCGTTTTTATTAATCCGCTCATTTCTAGCGTGGTGCCTGTAATCGCAGATGTCGCATTTATCGTGGTCGCTGATATACCAGCAGCCGCATTTATTATTCCTAAAGATGTTATAGTAGATGCGGTTAGCCCAGCATTAGCCGTAATTAATCCCGAAGAGGTTATAGTGGAGCCTGATATAATACCGCCATTCGTATTCACAGCGCCTGTGGTATTAATTGTGTTTGCTTGTATTCCGTTAGTAGCTGTTATCAATCCCGAAGTGGAAATTGTGGTAGCCGTTATGCCTCCGTCGGCGACTACCTGTTTTCCTAGAGGAACTGTTATGCCTCCGTTAGCGGTTATCAATTCGCCCGCTAGAATTGTCGTGGTAGATACGATGCTATTCGCAGACATAGCTGCTGACGCATTAATCGTATTAGCAGATATTGTGCCGGATATGTTAGCGGCACCTAGAACATCTAGAGCGACAGTAGGAGATGAACTGCCTATGCCTATTCTTGCTCTGCCGCCGCCTGTAAAATATAGATTGTTTGCTGCGCTGGCGTTTGTGCCGTATTGGACGATCGGGGCTGTAGCTGTTGTTGATAGAACTCGCAGCGTGTTTGATGTTTCTATTGTAGTTGTTATGATACCACCATTTGCGATTAATGATTTCCCTGTAGGTATTGTTAGTCCGTTATTGGCGTTTATTAAACCTGAAGCTGTTATTGTGGTAGCTGCGATGCCCCCATTTGCCGTTAGCAGGCTTCCTGCGGATACTATGAGACCTTGTGTAGCTGTTATAACATCTGTAGCATTTATAGAGGTAGTGTAGATACCGCCGTCGGCGATTATAGCATATCCATATGGTACTATGATACCACCATTTGCTGTTATTGTTTCTGTTATATTTAGAAATCTAGTATTAACCGTGGTAGTATCAATCAAGGGCGTAGATAACCCATCTACCACATTTAGTACCCTGCCTGCTGGTATAGTTAAACCGCCATTTGCCGTAATTAATCCGGAGATATTTGCGGCACCTAATACATCAAGCGCGACTGTAGGGGAAGAGCTACCAATACCTATGCGAGACCTAGCACCGCCTAGTAAATATATGTTGCTGGCTGCGTTGGCGTTTGTGCCGAATTGGGCGATAGGCGTGGTTAATTGCGTGTTGTTAAGTATTATATTAGATGTTATTGTGGTTCGTCCAACTATATTAACATCGCCGATGACATCTAACTTAGACTTTGGTGCGGCGCTCCCAATACCGGTATTACCTGACTGTAATATACAAAAATCTACACGATTAGAGGTATTGTTAAATATATTAAATATACCCTCGTTATTAATTAGGTTCCAGTTGTTATAATTGTAATTATCATCACTATATATTTGAATATTACTATTAAAACACTTAATCATTTGCTATAACTACAATATTTAATATATATATATATTATTATAGGGAACAGGCACTTAAGGAAACCATTTCCTTAAATCCCCAAATATGTTAGCAATCTCTATACTATTATATAAAAATTGATAATATCATATAACATATAACATAAGATATATAGTAATGTCTAGAAATATGAATGATATGAGCGAGAGCTGCGGTAGCGGCGGCGACGAGATTAACATCTATATTGACGGATCGTGTATTCATAATGGGAGCCCAAATGCGATTGCCGGATACGGTGTATATTTTAAAGCGGGTGATGAAAGAAATGAATATGCTAGGGTTGTCGGGAAACAGACTAACAATACTGGCGAATTAACGGCATTTATTCGTGCTGTTGAGAAGATACAAGACGAATTAACCAAAGAGCCGCCAGTCAAAAAAATATCCATATATACGGACTCAGAGTATGTTATCAAATGCGCTGGTGCCTATGGCGACAGGTTATTCAAGAATGACTGGAAAACGACTGAAGGAAAGGTTCCACCAAATCTTAAACTACTACAAAGAATTCGTGAAATCTATCGTCCATACAAGAAGCACATAGCACTACATCATATTAAAGCACATACCGGATTTGACGACGAGCATTCTATCGGGAACGCTGAGGCGGATAGATTGGCTAATTTGGCTGTCGGCGTAAGCGGCGTAAGCGGTGTCAGTCAAGAGTATATAGATAATACTTTGGTATCTAATATCAAGCCCGAACAATATAATAAAAATTATATCAATATTAGCTTTGATTACAAAGATAATGTGAAGAAGTTGGGAGCTAAATGGGATTTGCGATGTAAAAAGTGGTATTACGAGGATAACATAAGCGACGAGAATATTAAGGCAATTCAAGAGATAGAGAAAGTCTCCTTAAGTAGCGAAGATAAGGCATCGACAGCAGCGGCAGGCGCAGCGACAGACACAGCGACAGACGGAGCAGGCGCTGATATTGAGAAGCACAAAAAGATATTTGTGAAGATACCTTTTCATAAAAAGAATGATGCTAAGAAACACGGATGCCGATGGGAACCTGAGAAGAAGTCGTGGTATTATATGTCTAATCTAGAAAAAAATAAAATAGATAGCATCATTAAATTAGTAGAATAGGCGTAGCCGCATAGCGTTAGTAATATGTATTATATATTTTATATCTCTATTTTTTGTATTACTCAAAGATAATCTTAGTATTATTATTGAATATCTCGGTATATTCCTTAGGGATATTCTCAAATGATATCAGTTTCATATTTAACCGGAACTTGTCTTCGTAGCCACAATCCCTTATATACTTTTCACGGTCTTCTTCAGTCATATTAGATAGCATTAGCGCCTTTTCTTTTGTTATTCCTGAGCCAATCTTGGAGATATTGTCGCTCTTGTCGCCATAAATCGCCTTAAATAGCAAATCGACCTTCGGGTTATTGAAGCCTCGCTTCATCAGCTCTTTAAACTGCATATTATATACTAGCGTCTGTGTATCTACCAATTGTAGGAAATCGTTGTCGTTTGTTATGATGATAACTTTGATGTCGTCTGTGGGAGCGATAGCCGCTATCGCGGTCTTAGCCATCTTTTGTGTTAAGTAGATAACATCGTCGCCCTCCAATCTGTTCTGCGATATATATTTAAATCCTAGCGAATTAGCGTAATCGCTAAAGATGCTGAAGATTTTCTTATTAAAGTTGGTTTTTTGGATGCGTGTCGCCTTGTAAGTATCATAGATGTCGTTTCTCCATATTTCGGTGCGCTGACAATCTACGCAAAACACAATATTATCCTTATTGGTATTCCATTTTTTACAGATTTTCTTAATATCGTTATTGATATGCTTATAAAATGCTGTAATAAAAATCTCGTTATTGACGATGTCATCAACGGCTACATCTATATTTTGAAACGAGAACCACCTGTAAGTCGCAAAATATCTATGAAATACATAATAACTGCTATCTATAAGAACAATATTATTCTTGTTAAAATAGATAGTATTCATCAATTATATTTAGTATATTACTTTTATTTAAATAATAAATTAATCATTTTTTACTTTATTTTGCTATATCGCCGCTCGCATACTGTCTCGCCCTTCACTTTGTATCGCCGCTCGCATACTGTCTCGCACTTCACTTTGTATCGTCGCTCGCATACTGTCTCGCAGCAATCATAATCTGTCGCAGTTCATCAGGCTTATTCTTATATTCCTTCCATTCATATCTAGCACAATCGTAATTTTTCTTATTATCAGCACATTCTTTTTTCATTTGCTGAATACGATATGTTATAAACAGGGTATAATCGGTGGGCTTAACAGTCTTACTTACTTTCTCCTTGGTCTTTGTGCTATCGTCTTCTAGAGTATCGCTAGTATCGCTAGTATCACTAGGAACGACAACCGGAGAGACACAAGGAGCAATAGCAGGAATGCTAGGGGCATCAACGGCTACTCCTATAGGGATACTAGGTGCTGTTTCTGCTACGCTAGGAATATTAGGGGTGCTAGCATCACATTCTCTTAAGTCCCCCGTCCTTAAGTCCCCCGTCCTTAAGTCCCCTACAGTTTCGGTAATCAAGGGGATTTCGTAAGTCATCTTGTTAATGTGTTCTTTCTTCGTCCATACCTTCTTACTATTGCGAACCTCTACAATCCATAAATCCTTGTCAAATCCTTCCATTATAGAGTTGATATCATAGCCTTCGGCTGATAATCCATAATGTAGCGGCGATTGCTCCTTGCCGGTGTAATAAGATGATGAGTGATTGATACAGACCTTTTTAGCAGACATAGTAGTATATGACAATTTATGCGTTCCTTTTATATCATAAAAGGGGTTGTCAATTTTTCTTGAAAATGTTCTAATATGTCATATTAAATTTAGAAAAATGATATGACTGCTCTTAGATATTTACGACATATCTACGATATCTATGGCGACCTTTTACGACAACATAAAAGACTTCTTTGACACCGATGCGTCAATCAAAAATATCATCAAGGAGCCCAACATATTTAACCTACATTCTAAGATTATCAAGGATTATATGGATAAGATGACGGGTAGCGACGAATACTTTGAGGACAAAGTATTAACAAGTTTAGATACCTTTGTTAATAGATGCGAGAACGCGGACGATTACGACGAAGCCTGTAATAATATCATATTCATATATTATAAGAGTATCAAAGACCTTAACAAGTATTATAGCGATATTTACAAGAAAGATAGGTTTTACTTAGATAATATTCCTTCGTTCTAAAGAACAGAAATGATTTTCTAAGTAGATAATATTCCTATCATATAGTAAAATGAAAAACAACCCAATATATACAGTAATATATATAGTGCTACTAATAGCCCTTATATTGATTTCCTTCTATGTTATAAAAGTCCTTTATATGATTTCTTGTGCTCCATTAATTAATGATATTTTTGGTCCCGCTAGAGACTACATTATATATGAGAAGCAACCTGTAATGTGGCTACCTATTTTAATTTATAATATCATTAACTTTGCTCTGCTACACAAAGTATATGTTGTCATTTTGTGTATTGCCGCATTCGCATTATGGCTTATTATAGTTTGCTGGTTAATTGGGCTAATATTACAAAAGATTATATTTACAAATCCATTTGAGAATATACCTCCGTGGCGTGAATTGAGAGAGGAGGGTTTTTTTAAATGGCTCCTTGAAAAAACAGATATTGAAAAAAATAAAGACATCGTAAGGTTTATTCTTAATATATTTAGGTCTGTATTAACACCTGAGGAATACCAAGCAGCCGAAGAAAGATGTCTAGGAACCGGTGCTAGCAAGGAAAGCGAAGTTAAAGCGAGCGACTTTGGTGCGACAGACAGTATAACAGCATCAGCAGATAACAGTATAGCAACATTAGAGGAAGGCATCGCCGAGGCTGAGGAAGGCATAGATGAAGCTGAGGAAGGCATCGCCGAGGCTGAGGAAGGAGCGACCGCCGCTACTGGAGCGGATAAATTAATAGAGCCATTTATAGGTAAGGGACAGGATGCAGCTAGCAAAAATGCCTTAGCGGCATTCGCCAAAGCATTCAATATACCTCAGCCATATAGTGAGTATATTGATTATAACTTAGAACAAAAATACAAAGATGATGGTAGAGAGAAAGACCTCTTTTATAGGAACTCTTATTTATCAATAAAACAACGAGCTGACGCAAACTCATATAGAAATATGGTGATTGTTCGCCCTGATATGCCGGCGACAATACCTGAACTTCCTGATATGGAAAACATTATTAATACTGAGGTTAATTATGTGAATATAAGGCTCGGCTAGCAATAGGCTAGGCGGTATAGTAGTAATACTAGATTATTTTTTTAATTTAAATTATTATAATAAGAATAATAGTAGTTATGTTAATTCAAAATATGGAAAATTTCCAGTGTCAGCTTATTAATATTATAACTCATAATAGCGGCACCGCTAGCGGTGCTTTCCTTTTAATATATTCAGTATTGTATCTTTGTATTATCATAATGATAGGTATATTTTTATACTGGGATACAATCTATAAAACAGCACGGCGTTTCTCTAAGTGTAATAACATATCTAAAATAATAGACGAGAACAACTATACAGAAACACCTTATGTATATACGATAGTCATAGTGAATACCAAGAAGATTAATAAACTTGCTGACTATATTCTAAAAATAACTTATGACTTTAATAAGATGGAAACTAACATAGAGTATGGTAATACTAAGGGGACAGAAGACAGCAGCGAGAGCGTCTTTGTATATAGAATGAATGATTACATAACAATCCTAGAAGATTTAAAGGCTCTGGAGAAAAAGAAGAATGAACTAAGCATTCTTATGAAAAAGACCAATAAGCGTAGCGACTTAGAAGAATATAACAAGATTGCTTTAGAATATACAAGGGTTATGAAAACCGATCAAGCAAAAAAAGCAATCGAAATGAATAATAACGCAGGATTTATTAACAGTTTTAACTACAAATACTTAGATTTACAGAATATGAAAGCCGATGTTATAGAGAACATTAGCCTAAGAATTAACAGCAATACTTACAAGTATTATGCGGTAGATAAAAATTACAATATGATATATTCCTATACCTCTAGCGAACTCATTAACTTTACTAAGAATTACTCTAAGAACCCTAATTATCCCATAACAATAATAGACCACATCATATTCTCCAAGATACAGCAAGGCAAGAATATAAATATCTAATTTCCTTAAGTAGCAAGGTATCTCTTAATTTATAATATATATAATTTATAATATATAATATATAATTAAAAGGCACTAAATGAGTAAAATAAATAATATTGTTAATGATATTCAGGTGCTAATAGAAGGCGTAGATTACACATCTAATCAGTATCTGCTAGAACTAACAGAAATCACAGATACCAAGATATCCAATTATCAACTCTTTATAAACATACTTTTTTTACTTATAATTTGTGGAACATTCTATGTGTTGTATCGTGATTACATATATCGCATAGCAGACAAGATGACGAGATGCACCGACATAAACGACATTATCAACCTGAATATTAACGATAATGACAACTCATATATTTATAATATATATATCGCACACGTTAATAATAGCAATAATATAGCCAAGGAATTTGTCATAAAATTTGAGTATAACTTTATAACCGAGCAAACAAGCATAACTTTCGGGCAGCACCCTATCCTAGCGCCCTTATTATTTGCTCCCAGCGACAATATCAGCAAGATGAGTAATGCCTTTTATATTTTTGATTTAGCCGAAAAGAAAAAGCGCTATGTGGATTACTATGACAAAGATAACAACAAGGTATTCTTTATTGACCGCAAGAAGTTGGCGACGAAAAAATACAAATACTATATAACCTCTAGCCTAGACGAGAAACTGTCAGACAAGAACTCAATATTGCTAGCACACTTCATAAAGAAATACGGATATAACGACAATATCAATCTAGACCCTATATACAATTTATTATATGCTATTGAAAGTAAAAAGAATATGGAATACTAATACTAGGGCGGGAATACCTCATTAAGTAATGCCCTGAGTTCCTCAATCTTCTCGGTATTCTTAATCTTCGGGTATTTAACAGCAAACTCTATAAACATATTCCCTTTGTTTGCCGTGTTTAATACGGGCATCCCTTTACCTTCTAATAGATAGTTCTTACCATTTGAGATTACCCCGAATATGTTGGTATTTATGTTTAATTTTTCTTTAAAATATGGTATCACTATATCTTTTCCTACTATTGAATCAACAAAGGATATCTCGGTCTTGTAATAGAGGTCGTTGCCTTTCCTGATAAAATGCTTGTGCTCCTCTATCTTAATATGTATTATAAGGTCGCCTGGTTTAATATTGGGTATTTTCGGCTGCTCTCCTAGTTCAGGAAAAGCCGTCTTGTAAGTCTCATCAATCCCTTTAGGGATGATAAGGGTCGCCTTCTTGTCCTCGTTGTAATGTCCTTTGCCGCAACAGGTTTTACAGTCCGCCTTGCCTTCAATAGTTATTCCGGTGCCTTCGCAGTTGTCGCAAGAGCTTTGGAAGATTTGTTGCATAAATCCCATACTGCGTATCTGCTGTATTATACCACGCCCATCGCATTTGCCGCATTTCTTATTACACTTCAGGCAATATTTGCGAATATTTATATTCAAATCCTTATTAATACCAGCATATATATCATCAAGATTAAATACAAATGTCTTCTCTATTGGCGAGGCTTTCTTCGGTGGTCTATTGCCTCCGCTAGAACCTCCCATACCGAACGAGAATATATCTTCGTCAAATCCACCAAATGCTCCGCCGACGCCGCTTACGCCACCTCTACTCCTAAAGAATGCCTCGAAGATATCGTGGGGGTTCCTATTTGCTTCCTGTCCTGACCCGTTGTTATAGTTAGCGTCTCCTATGTCATTATACTTAGTCCGCTCAGCATCATCGCTCAGCACATTATATGCTGCTGATATCTCCTTGAACTTCTCCTCTGCCTTCTCATCGCCCTTGTTCTTATCAGGATGATGTATCATAGCCAGTTTCTTATAAGCCTTTTTAATATCTTCGGCAGAAGCATCCCTAGAAACTCCTAGAACGCCATATAACTTATGGTTATTACCGTCCATATATATAAATACTTAGTTATATATTGGATGCTTATGTTTATATATGTGAAAAAGGGCTTTTAATTAGAAAAATAAACATTATATAATTTTAAGGAGCTGCTTTTGCTGCTTTCGCTGTCTTAGGAGCCGCTTTAGGCGCCGCTTTCGCTGCTTTAGGAGCTGCTTTCGCTGTCTTAGGAGCTGCTTTAGGTGTCTTAGGAGCCGCTTTAGGTGCCTTCTTAGGAGCCGTCTTAGGTGCTGCCTTAGGAGCTGCTTTCGCTGCTTTAGGAGCTGCTTTAGGAGCCGCTTTAGGTGCCTTCTTAGGAGCCGTCTTAGGTGCTGCCTTAGGTGCTGCCTTAGGAGCCTTCTTAGGAGCCTTCTTAGGAGCCTTCTTAGGTGCTGCTTTAGGTGCCTTCTTAAGAACCGCTTTAGGAGCCGCTTTCGCTGTCTTAGGAGCAGTCTTAGGTGCCTTTTTAAGTTTCTTTCCACCAGTTTGTGGTGTTCTAGTATGATTGAAAGGTAATGTAGAACTTACATCATAATATACCTTATAAGATAATTCATCAATTATATTAGGATTTGGTTTTAAAACATCATCATTAAATTTTGTTGTAAATAGAGTTTTTAAATTAGTAATTTGTAAATCCTTACTAATTGTATCAGTTTCTTTATTAATTTGTTGCGCATAATTATAATTTAAATACGGTATAGGCTCTTGAATAGCTAATGGAATTGACAAATATTCCAATAAGTTAAACTTACAAGTTATACCTCCATTTCCTTTTTTATATACTTGTTCCCACATAGCAATTCCTTGATGAACCGTATTGATAACACAAATATTAGTCACTAATCCACATACATCTATATTAATATTTGTTTTTTTATCACCATCTTGCTCGTTAAAAGAATTTAATATATATTCAAATAGCCCAGTACTATATTTTTTTTCAGCAGGTAATTTTTCTAAAACATTCAAACTGCTATCATATTTTTCAAATACATCATAAATAATTGATTTAGTTTGTAAATGCTGTTTTTTAATTTTAATATGGTAATTAAATGCAGAATATGATTCATAATCGCAATATTGCCCCTTTGCTATAGTAATAAATTTAGTATTAGTTTCATTACTTTTATAATCTATTTTATCAACATTATATACCATATCATCATAGTCTGGTGTATCCTTAATATTAATAAATTTTCTAGTATTTCCTAATTCACTACTACCTTTATTTCCTAATCCAATACTACCTTTAATTCCTATTTCACTATTATTTTCATCATTATTTAAAGCATATATTATATCTTTCAAACTTGTACCATAAAATAAATAATTTAAATCTAATCCTTGTACTTTTAAACTCTTATATTTTTCTTCTATTAATAATCCTTTTAAATACTTTTCACTACCATCATCTAATTTTATAGCTTTGTATTTATTTATCAAACCTTCTAAAGTTATAATCTCATCATTATTTATTTTAAATTTTGTATCATTCATTACATCTATTACATTGGCTTTATTCTCTTTAACATTTAATAAGTTTGTAAAAAGTTCTTTAAATATTGGATTATAAAAATTATAATCATCTTCTTTATAGTCTGTTTGTGGTTTTTTATCATAAAATTTTTTTTTCACATCATCAGTTATAGATGGTATAGATGGTCTAGATGGTCTTCTTTCCTCATTTTCCGCATCACATAAAATATCCTTTATCATCTCTTTAGCAGCAGATGACATATAAGTAGTTGGATTTGTAGTATCTTTTATACAGTTATTTTTACTATTTCTACAATGATATGTATAAACACCCTCTTGAGGTTTCATATTATCAGAAAGAGATGAATGATTTACAGGATGCGAATCTTTACTAAATACAACAAGGTCATAATTACCTTTCTTGATTTTGTCATCAACATTTTTAACTAAATCAATATATTTTTTTAAATCATTTATATCTGGAAGACCAAGAGAACCTCCTTGAATAAAACAATTCTGTAAATCTACTACAACAAGCACCTTATAATCACTTGACATTTAAACTATCCTACTATTATAAACTATATAATATTATATATATCACAACAACATTAACTATATAGAAGTATTTTCTCAATACATCTGTAGCGACAACCGCATAAGGATTGCGATAATGCTTAGCGACCCTATGGCTAGCAACATAATGTACTGGTCTTCTATTGTATGCTATTATGTTATTACTAGCGACAGGAGCGACAGGTGCGTCTCTACATATATTCTTATTAAATAAAGGGATATTGCTGTGGTTATGTTTATCGCTACCGCTAACGCCGCTAACGCCGCTACCGCAGCCCATACAAAATATAAAAAATAATATAAGAGACTTCTTAAAGTAATTGCGTAATACCATTATTTTATTATACAAGAGTATATAATATATAGAGATATTGTTATATGCCCTTCTAATTACATACATATCGCATCATAACATTCATAGAATACAACTCCTGATTTAGCAGTTTAAATGCGTAAGGCATCCTAACTTGAGCGATATCCGTATTATTTTTACAATACTTACAACTGTAAATGCTCTTCTCGGTATTAACATTTGCGTGCATCCCGCATTTCTTACAAATAAATACCCTGTAATTGTCAGATACGTGTAGCATCCTCTCCGCTAGGAAATTAGATGTCCCGTGAGCGATAAAGCAGTCCCGTTCCATCTCTCCTAGTCGCAATCCTCCCGAGCGTGCCCTACCTTCGCTAGGCTGCCTTGTTAGCATAACGATTGGACCATTTGAGCCGCGTGAATTACCCGTCCATACGGACTTGCCGTTGCGTCTAACCATAAATACCTCGCTAGATACGCTGATACAATAAACGGCACCTTTGTAATTATAGACACGCTCGCTGTGATGCTTCTCCTTCTTAGCACAGCGAGAATTAGCATAAGGGCTATTCCGCTTCTTGATAATAGTGATCTTCCATAGGTCGCCGTCCTTCGAGACGCTATCTTTCCACAGGCTCTTCACACCGCTCCATCCAGCGTGAATACATAGCCTCATCATATCGTCCGCCAATCTCTCATATTTGCTACAGAACATATTGTCGTACTTATAACCTCTGGTCGCCATATTTGCGGCAATCATAGACTTCATTAATATACGCACTTGACGGCTACTCAACTTCCATACCCATTCGGGCAAATATAATGTATCCTTGTATTTGTTGTCTATCAGGTAATTTAGGTAATATGTAATATTAAAGGTATCGTCGGGCAAATGCGAGCCGAACTGATACATAATCTTCTTATCGCAATCACTAGCAATCCATTTGCCGAAGAATTCTAGCCACGCCTCCATATTAATCTCCTTGTTGCTTACAGGGATTACGAACTGATAATCAGGAGCATCCCAAACACAATCTTTCTTGTATCTAACGCATTTCCCGATAATATCGCTAGCCTTCTTTAAGCGATATCCGGTGTCGTCGCCGCTGCTCCCGCTACCGCCGCTTACAAGCATCCTATGTTCTATAGTTGTGTTTAAGTCAATCAGCGTATTACTGATATTATACATCGTTCCTGAGTATTCAGGGTATTTATGGACTTCCATCGGCTTCTCATAAACCAGCCTATCATCCTTAAGAATAGCAACCTTATCCTCTGTGGTAATCGTATTCACGAACTTCCAGCCATCCTCTGTTAATACCTCGTGTTCCTCAGTAAGACAGTGCACCTTGTCAGACACCATATGCTTCAATCGCTGGTAATATGTCGGACCGATAAAGATGTCCGTGTGTATTTGCTCGCCCGTCCTTCCATTATAAAGGATTTCGTTTCCGTATTTCTCCATACCAGACATCTCTAGCACTTTCGTAATTCCTTCAACCGAACAGTCAGTATATGGAGTTGAATCGCCAAACGCCCCAATATGACAGCAAGCCTTTCCCATAATGGATTCCATTAATTGCGCTATCGTCATACGCGATGGGATTGCGTGCGGGTTCATAATGATATCAGGCACAATCCCGTCCTTCGTAAAGGGCATATCTTGGTGCCTGTATATCATCCCAATAGTCCCTTTCTGGGCGCTACAACTAGCACATTTATCTCCAATCTCCGGCTTCCGGTTCTTGCGAATACGCACTTTACAAAACTTGTAGCCTTCGCTATTAATCCCATTATAATTCATATCAACATAGCCGTCGTCATTCGCTTTCATCGTCAAACTACTATCTTGATATGTGATAACGCCATTCGCCTTCTTAGGCATAACCTTGCCGACAATAACATCATTCCCATTCACATAGGTATTCTTAGAAACGAAGCCGTCATCATTCAACTTCTCGTAGGAATATGGCTTCTGTGAAGAAATATTGGTAGGGTTCGTGAATAATTCCTCTTCGCCTGTGCTATGATTTTTATTACAGGTATCACGCATCGCCTTATAATAGGTGCTGGTGAAGAGCCCACGGTCTAGAGCCGACTGATTAACCATTATACTATCTTCCTGATTAAACCCAGTATGCGTCATAATCGCAACAATCGCATTAACCCCTGAAGGTAATTTGTGAGCCATAGTATATTTAGACAATTTAGTATATACGAGCGACTTTTGCGGATAGTTCAGGATATTACCCATCGTATCTATGCGTTTGTTAAAATTACTCATATATACGCCGAGTGCCTGCTTACCCATCGCACACTGATAGCAGTTTCTAGGGGACTGATTATGGTCGCTGAATGGGATATTAACGCCAAGAATACCATTCATTAGGCTTGGATGAATTTCGCTGTGAGTATAAAACGGCGGCAAAGCAGTCCCTTTAATACCTTCCTCCAAATCGGCAGGGAATGTAGCGAGCATCGCCGAATTGATTTCGTCGCAGTCCATATATTCAATAAACCCCTCTTCATCCAAATACTTCTCAGGGTCGTCTTGATTTTTAGAGACTTCGTTAGGGACTACAAAGTAATCAAAGTGCTTGTCTGCGATATACTCTTTCCAACTGATGCCCTTCCTCCGCAATATTCTAGCAATTCGCAATTCACGCTTATTTGTCGCTGGGTCAATATCCACGATATATAGCGGTCTATACATTCGCCCCGCTTCCGTGCTAATGATAATACACGACTTCTGGATATTCCATACAATAGAGGTCATCGGGTATATGATGCCGCTGCGCTTATAATGCTTCAAGGTTGAATACAACTTTTCAGGGTTCGTATAATACCCGATAATATCTCCATTCACCATAACATACACATTATTTTCGTTTCCCATATTCTTCAGGTATTCAATCGGCGATTTCTCAGGGTTATCCATACTATAACTGTCGTCATAAACGACCACCCCGAGATTTACCAAAATCCGCCGAATATGAATGCTATTCATAGCGATTGAGATATTGGTGCTAAGAGCCATATTCTTAACCAGACCGACAGAACTGCCTTCAGGAGTTTCAGCAGGACATATCATACCAATCTGCGAATTGTCAAGTTTGCGCGGCTGAACCAGTTTGCCGTTCTTCTCCATCGCCGTATTAATGCGTCTCAAATGCGATAGAGTGCTAGCGTATGACATACGATTAAGAACCTGCGAGACGCCTTGCTTGATATTCTGGAATGTGCCGATGCTCTTGATTCCCCAGTTGCCTGTAGAAAGCGAATACCTAATCCACGAGTCAAGAAGAGATTGCTTGAAAAATCTGTGGATACTAATGTCAGATATGATATTGGAAATAGGGATGTTAGCATTTCCACGCCACAAGTTCAGTTCCTTCTCAATCGCTATCTTCAGCTCCTTTGTCATCTTCCCATAGCACTGCCGGAACAGATTACTCATCAAGACACCTGGGGTATCCACGCGCTTATTAATATACGAGTCGCGATTATCGTAAGTATCATACCCAAGATAGATGCGTATCATCTTGCGAATAATGTAGCCGACATAGAGAGCCTTGCGTCTGTAAGACTTGCCGACGTGGGGCAGAAAATCGTTTAAGAGATTGTTGTGGAGTTGCGCCTTGTTGGTCTCGTGGTCGTTGTTCTTATTCACTCCAATCATAATCTTAATAAGCGTATTCTCCGCCTGCTCCTGTGTGTTGATATCGCAGGCATCCTCGCAGCACGCCATCAGTTCGTTAATGATACGCTGGTTCTTCTCGCTGTCCGTATCATAGACGATGTGATTGATAATCTCGCGGTCGCTCAAGATACCGAGAGCCCTGAAAATCACGAAGACAGGCACCTCGCTGCGAATGAACGAAGTATTGATGCGAATAATGCGCCCCATATGATTTAACTTGCCGCTCATATTCAGGCAAGTCGTCTTCGGCGGCAGATAAGTGGAGTCGCACATAGAGCGAATTTCGGCATAAAGACCTTCGGCATTATTGTTGGGATGAAAGACGAGCACCTTGTTTTCGTTAATGCGGTCTTGGGAAATCAGCACTTTCTCATTTCCATTCACGATAAAATAGCCGCCGAAATCGTAGATACACTCGTTCTTGTTCTCTTCGCAAATACCTTGCATCTGGCTGAGGACGCAGAGTTTAGAGCGAACCATAATGGGGATTTTGCCGATATAAACGCCATTAACCGTCTTGTCAAACTTCTCTGTCATACCGCTCTTGTTGGTAATTTCGGTGGAAATATGGACGTTAACATAGATGCCGCTAGAATATGTCATATTATTCATACGAGCAATATAGGGCGTCATAATGTTCTGGGTTCCGTCAGGAAGTTGATAGTTGGGCTTAACAATACTGGGGTTGAGGATGTTGATAGAGATATTATAGGAGTTGTCAGGCAACTCTGCCTTCTGGTTGGTAATCTTCACCTTGATTGGATTAAAACCGCCTATAATTTGCCCTAAGGTATTGTCTATGAACTTGTTATAGCTGTCAACCTGATGCTTTACTAGAGGATTAGACGATTCAGGAGAACCGCCTTTTTGGAAATAGATATCCAGAACATCCCAGCAAACATTAGAAAACATTATTAAGTTGTATTATGTTATTATTAAATAATTCTTAAATACCAAATCATTTTTTATATTTTGAGGGGTATATAGTGATATTAAAAATTGATATATATGTATCTTAGTTTTATATATATATGACGTCGTCTGCGATGCCCCGTATTATAGCGATTTGTGGAGCCAAGAGGAGTGGTAAGGATGTGTTAGCAGAGCATCTAGTTAGCAAATATAATTACGAGAGGGTTTCTTTTGCTGAACCTCTAAAGCACGCTATTAAAAACCTGTTTAACTTTGACGACGACCAAGTAGGGATAGGTGAGGACAAGGGAACCGGAAAAAAGGATATTGTGGATGAACGGTGGGGGATTACACCAAGAGCCGCATTACAATTCTTCGGGACAGAGGTGATGCAAGAGAAAATACAGGAGTTGATGCCTGATATTAAGAGAAACTTCTTTGCGAATACCTTGAAGAATTATATAAAAACAAAGATGGACGCTAACGAGGAGCAAAGGTTCGTTATTAGCGACTTGCGATTTATCCACGAATACGAGATGTTATTTAGTATTCCAAATATACAAAAAGATGATATAGCGATTATAAGGGTTATTAGACCTAATACTGGAGGTGCTGGTTCCGGTTCCGGTGCTAGCCACAAATCAGAGCAAGAATACATTAATATCCCTTATGATATCATATTATTTAACAACGGCACCATAGATGCCTATATTGAAAAGTTTGAGAAGATTATGGGCGTCTAGGCTGCGATTAGTGGCGATTAGTGGCGATTAGTGGCGATTAGTGGCGGGAGCGGTGTAATATATAAAAGTATTTAAGGAGAAGGCGTAGCCTCTTATAAACTATTATTTATTTTTCTAAAAAATTTTTTTAAGTTTTCTAAAAAATTTTTTTAAGTTTTCTAAAAAATAACTAGTAATATCTTTTTTATTCTTTATGACACCAGTAATGGTAATAGATGTATTCTAGATGGAATTATGCGATACCCCGCATTATATATTAAGAATATTTATGCTCCGCATATTTCCTTATATAGTATGCGATACCCCGCATTATATGCGAGAGGATACTAGGTTATGTTATAGAAGATACCTATAATGGTAATAGAAGTCTCCTATAATTATTACTTAACATTATTTATTCTCTCCCTAAAACCTCCTAAATATTACCCAGTCTTATCCTCTAGGAAGAAGAGCGACTTGCTACATTTGTTCTACGAAAACTGAATGATGTATTTTGCGAAGCGATAAACCTCTTTATTTCCCCTATAGTGCTTAGAACCTTGTTATTTATTTTAAGCAATTGGTAATGCGTATTGTCAGTTATGATAACACCAAATCTATATTTTTTAATATTATTACTGAGACGAGACGAGCCCGACGATTTAATAGCATTTTCTAACTTTTCAGTAATCTTATTTCTAACTTCTTCTAGCAACTCATCTCGCTTCCTAGCATCATCTATGATGATTGACAAAACAACAATATCGTATTTATTTTTAAAGTAATTGATAGTCAAGGACATCTCAGGCTGCGAGGGCATTCTTCCTAAAACTTTAAAATGCCTGTCTAATAACCTCTCTATTCCTTCTTGATTGGTTAAATCAACCCTCTTAATATTGCCTTTTCGTAATGACCTTATCTCTACAGCATTTACCGCTAGCAACTCTGCTATTTCTTCGCTCCCCATACCATCTTTAATATACTGTTGAACCAGTTCTAAATACATTAGAAATCTTCGCACCGTCCTAGTAATCTCAGCCTTCTCTAAAAAACTGGCGGTAAGAAATCTCCTTAAATAAGAACCGCTCTTCCATTTGCCTCCGTCGCTCGTTTCCTTAAGTAGCAGATAAACGGAGTTAAAGAAACAGTTGTTATTCCTTCCAGATACATTAAGCAATTCTAGTTTAATCCTTGATAGCGGCGTTAGCGGCGGCGTTAGCAGCAATAGCGAAGATGTCTTCTTTGTAGCCCCTTTCTCTTTCATTATATCTCGTATCTCTAAGTAATCCACAGAACCTCTGCGAGGCATACACCATTTATCCTTGTTCTCATTATATTTTCTAAGAGCATCTATGTATTTCATAATATATTCTATAATATACCTATAATTAAAAAAGCATTTAAGGAGAAGGCGTAGCCTCCCTTATCCTATGCTTAGACAACTTATAGTATTTTTCTGTAAGTTCTATACCTATGAATTTTCTCTTTGTATTTATACACCCTACACCAGTAGTCCCAGAGCCCATCGTGTTATCTAGAACCACTTCTCCTTCGTTAGAATATGTTAAAATCAGGTATTCTATAAGTTTCACGGGTTTTTGCGTTTCGTGTATCGTGCTGTTCTCTATGTCAAACTCTATGAGTTCTATAGGATAGTTTGTGTATTTTTGGGTATATTCTGCGTTTGATAGCAACTTATTATTTGCCCCTAAGTGATGCGCCTGATTTAACATCTTTCCTATACGTTTCTCGCTATTCTGTTTTTTTATATTCACCGCTTTTAATCCTTGCGGGTTGTAGGTCATATTACCTGTTTTTATAGAGGCGGCAGCAGCGCCTCCCTTAGAGAATACACAGATATCCTCAATACATTTCATAGGTCTATAGTTGGCTAATAGAAATTGTGTCGTCTTGTTCTTTTTCCATATGATGTTATACTTGAACCACTCGTAATTAGATGATACTAGCATACTTGTGAATGGTTGTTGCCCGAATAGCAAAATGACACCTTGCGGTTTCTTGACAATCCTCTTATAATGTTTCCACAACAAATCTAGGTTTATTATAGTATCCCATTTACATTTGGTAGTCCCATAGGGAAGGTCGCATAATACTAAATCAACGCTATTATCCTCTATTAAACTCATCTTTTCTATACAGTCCCCGCAATATAATCTAATGTCATCCGTTATTAAATCCTCTGTAGTTTCATTATCAAAATCATTTGGGGCGGGAGGCGCTATACTAGGAGTTGCTATATCGTCATCTATAATATCCTTCGTATCCACAGCATCCTCTACAGTCGTATCGCTTCGCTCATCGCTCTTGAGGCATTCCTTTATATGCTTCGTATATTCTAGTTTTCTAGTGAAATTGCTCTTACAAGTTTCACAGGTATATTTAGTCATATTTAGTTTAGTAATATGTTTTATAAAAATAAAAAAGAATTATCCTATATCAATTTTTATTTATGATATTGAATAACGCATTTCTCTACAGATGTTTTGATATCAGGGATATCTGGATATAGCGAGTATAGTTTATCGTTAGACAGTTGCGTATTAGAGCGTTTTGATAGCAACACCGAGTTCTGCTCTTCAACGCTAAAGTTTTCCCACACGAACGAAGGGTCAATATGCTTTTTATACATTTCTAAGATTTCATTATGGGTTATGACCCCTTTATTCACTAGATTAAAGGTGCCTGTAGTATTTTTAATCATCATATCCATAATGACAGGGAACATATCCTCTAATACGGTCATAGAGTTAGGCATAGAGCAGATTTTCTCATATTTAAAGATTTTGCTTAGAAAGTTTCTGTGGTGCTCGTAATTAACTATAGGCATCCTGATACGCAGGTTCAGCGTATTCTTAGAATACATATGCTGGAGCCTGTCCGTAAATCCTTTGACAGTTGAATAAGAAGAGCCGAAGAAGTTAGGAAGGGCATCATCGTCTATGCTAGTGGTCGTTGGGTCGTCGCTGCTAAAAATACAACCAGTCCCTAAGTATGTATAATGGATATTATAGCGTTCGCAAAGTATAGAGAGAATAACAGGAGAATACAGATTGTCTCTAATATTATCTTTAAGTTTTCCAGATAATTCTAGATAATCTATGGTGTTATACTCGCCTCCGTGCGTCCTACCAATAAACGATATGATGTGTGTAGGCGAATACAATTTAATCTCCTCTTCTACCGCTTTCTCGTCATCCGCTCGCACATCTGTGCTAATGTAAGTGATACCATTCTTATTTAAGAAGAAGCCAAACTGTTCCCCAATCCATCCCTTGCTACCGAAGAAGAGGATTTTCATCTCTTTCTTATATTTATATAATTATGGCGATATACTTTTATATATTCTTGTGTTTCTAATAAAAGAGAGATGCCTAAGGCTTCTGGGATGCCGCAGGTATCTATAGTGCCTAAAGCGGCGTCTAAAGCGTCTCTGGTATTTCTAGTAATCAATATGTATAGCACAAGAGCATTATTTAAGCGGTTCAAAAAAGGCTATGAGAATGCCTTAAAAGGTCATAAGATTATCTTCAAAGATTGGGACGATACTGAGGGTATTAGGGATGTTTTGAGAAAAAAGAGCAGCGTCAACAGCGATAGCGGCGTTAGCGGCATAATAATAACTGGCTCTAACTATTTTGTTAAAGGTCGCGCGCATTCAACAATAGACGATAGTATTATGCGTTCTCACTTACCGATACTAGCGATATGCTATGGGTTTCAGTATATGGTCTGTAGGCTAGGCAGCGTAAGAAGCCTAGGCAAAGGATACAGAAAGTCTTTTATTAAATCCAATAAAGACGGTTATATGAAGTATCACAAGAGTTTTAGGATAGCGTCGGCGCCGCTATCGTTGCTACCGTCGCTATCACCGACCAAGTATTTCTTTTATCACACAGATTATATTGTGAAGGTGCCTAAAACTTTTGAGGTTATTAAGAAGATTAAAAATAAAATAGTGATGGCTTATAATTCTAAAAAGAACATCTTAGGGGTTCAGTTCCATCCTGAGAAATACAAGAAGTCCGCTAGACAATTCTTTAATCTCTGGATATCCAATTATATAACAGCGAGAAAATAATTAGAGCCCTTTAGACGCGCGTATATATAACTGTATTAATAGTATAAATATTATATAAACAATTGATATTCAATTAAATATATATAATGACAACATTAAATCTAAATAATATAAATGATGATTTGATAGAAATTAACAGAGATACCTTTAAAAATAAACAGATGGGCTTTAACATTCCTAACAAGCAGCAGAGAGCCAGCCAGAATAACTTTATGAGCGACGATGTGCTATTTAACAAGAACAAGATTAGCAGCGATGTTATCTCTATGTCTTCTCGGTCGTCTTCTCGCTCTTCCTCTAGGGCTAGCTCGGTGAATGGCGATTATGACAAAAGCGCCTATATGAAGAATATGAATAACATATATAAGAATAAGGGCAACGGTAGCGGAGCCAGACCTAAATCTAAGTATGATGATGATAGCGAGAGCACTAGCGTGGTTAGCAGTTTAAGCCATAAGAAGTCTAGCGACAGAGGCAGCGGCGGCGCTAATAAATACAAGAAGCCTAGCAAATATGATGATGAAGAAGAGAGCGAGGATGACGAAGATGAAGAGGGAGACGATGACGATGACGGCGAGGAATATGAAGAAGGGGATGAAGAGGACGATGAAGATGATGAAGAAGGCAGCGGTAGCAGCGAGGGAAGCGGTAGCGGTAGTGGAAGACGAGGCAGCAGCGGAGGCAAATCTAGGCATTTATCGGCTAAAGAGATAATTATGAATGAATTGAATGAGAAGCGAGAGATTATTTATCAATTAGATAGGTTGGAGTCTAAAGGTTTCAAGATACCTTTTAAGTTCAATATGAACTCTGACATCGAAGAAATGAGAACAGAATATAATCGCTTGGTTCGCGAGAAGGAACTAGACGGGAGCGTTAGGTTTCAGCAAAAGATGCTGATGGCGTTTATTTCAGGAACTGAGTATATGAATAGCAGGTATGATCCATTCGCCATTAAATTAGATGGGTGGTCGGAGCAAGTGAATGAGAATATTAATGATTATGATGATATCTTTGAAGAACTCCATTATAAATACAAGGCGACCGGTAAGAAGATGGCTCCTGAGTTAAGGCTATTTATCTCTTTGTCAGGCAGCGCATTTATGTTCCACTTAACTAGCAGAATGTTTAAAGAGCAGCCTATGCCTAATGTAGAGAATGTCCTAAAATCAGACCCTGAGTTAATGAAGCAATTTCAGCAAGCAGCCGCTAAGCAATATATGATGGGTAATACAGGAAATAATTACAATCAATCGGCGGCGCAAGCAGCGCAAGCAGCGCAAGCAGCGCAAGCGTCCCAGAATATTCCAATAAATAGCGGCTATAGTAATCCTATGAGTGCGATGAGCGGAATGGGAGATAGTGGCGGTAGCAGCGGGTTATTTGGGATGGTTAGCAGCCTGTTTAGCACTTTAAACACCCCGCAGTCTATGCCCCAAATGTCGCAGATGTCAGCACAGCCGTCCAATAATACTAGGCAATCTCCTAATATTACTGAGCTAAGACAGAAACCCGCTGTAGATATTGAGAATATTATTAATAATGTGCATAATAACATATCTATAGATAATAATGACAATAATATAGAGACGCTCTCAGTAAGCGACGAAGAGATAACCTCTATTATTGAGGATACTGCCGATATCAAGATATTGAGAGGCGTAGGAAGACCACGCAAAAATACGCGCACATTAAACATATAAAAATAATATGTATTAGTATTACTAGGTAATGTTCGGTTATATCGCTGCTATCGCTGCCTATTATAGGCATACTTTGTCCTTATATCTAAATGTAGATAATAGCGCTGGCGATAGCGACGATAATAATATTCCTAATACTGCCGATGAATACTTATTTAATAGCCAGAGTACCGCTAGCGACGAAGATATGCCGCCGCCGCTAACACCGCTATTCTCTTATTGTTAGAAAGGCTCTTTATAATAATAAAAAAATTGATATAATATATTATATAAAAATAAGGATTAAAATACTAGCAAGCAAGATATTTGAGGAGATGTTCTATAAACGCAAGAAGGTCGTCCATTTGAACTTTAAGAACGCTAAGGCTGCTAACGCTGCTAATGCTGCTAAGGCTGCTAATGCTTCTAAGGAAACTAAAGAACCTACAGCTCTAGCTGCTAAAGCAGCCTTAGCGGAACACATTTTCCGTCTCAAGTTTGAAAAGAATATGCGAAAACTATTTGGTGTGAATAAAAAAACATAAAAATATATAATATATGCTAAATTACATATCGCTCATTCGCATACGCTCGCTTATCCCTTGTCTAGTCTAGATGGCGTATATCTTACACGCTCCATTATGGACTTTTTCCCATTTATTGTCATTCCATCCATCAATTATGTCGCTTTTGTAGATGTTGATGAGTTCGCAGCAAGCATATGCTAAGAACTCCCTAATATCTATCAGGTTAAGATTGGTAGTATATGCGATACCTTTATTTTTACAATAGGCTTTAATGAACTTTAGGAAGTGTTCCCCGCGAATACTCCTGATAATCTTATAGACTGTATTATCGGCTCTCAGTTCGCTGTAGGCTCTCAGTTCGCTCCTAGTATTTACAATCCTATCTCTTATATGTAAGACTAGGCTGTCGTAATCACTAGGATTATCAAGGTCTATCTTGTAGATACCCTGATACTTCTCTAATTTTGATAGGTAATCGCAAAGAATACGCATACTATAATAATATATATCATAGTCGCCGTAAATATTTACGTGAATATTGTTGCGATTTTTGTAATGATAAGGAAATGGGGCTACAGACATCTCTTGCCTGTTCTCTTTAGGATGATTTGTAAATTCTTTGCTTACTGACTGTATATACTGTGGCTCTTAGCTAATATATAGTAAGTTGCTTAATCAATTTTTGTTGCGTTTAAATACGGAATAGAACATATTTATAATTATAAGTTTAGGAACATATTTTTTAAATATAATTTAATAATAATAATATATATTATAATAATAATATGGATATTTTAGAAGGTTTGATAGAAACTGGAAATGCCGGTAGGTCAGGTTGGCGTATTGTCAATAATAACGGAACGATTGGTGTTTTTAACAATAGAACAAGTAATGTATTATTTTCTATATTAAATGATGGTTCTATAGGTGCTAGTTCTAATATATCTTCTAATTTTATTAATTCATATAGCAATATTAATGTTATCACTAATTATGTTGCTAGTTCAGGCGGTTCTAGCCAATGGACTAGTTCAGGAACTAAAATTTATTATAATACTAGTAATGTTGGTATTGGAACAATAGATCCTATTGTGCCTTTACATATATACAATACTTCTAATGTTAGGTTATTGGTAGATACTACAACAACTGGAACAGCAACTGTAGAGTTTAGGCGAGGGATAGGTGCTGATATGCAAAATGACTATAGGTTTATTAATGATACTGACGGGAATATTAAATTACAGTTTGAGAATAGCACACAGGCATTTAGCAATCTGTCAGCGAATCTAGCGTGGTTCTCTTCAAATGAAACAATAATACACAAAAATACTACTATGAATGGTAGAGTTGGTATAGGGACTACATATAACTCTACGCGTGCTTTAGATGTTCTAGGAAATGCTAATATATCAGGAACACTTAGTGTTACTAGTAGTAATTCTATTATTACAAATAGTTTAACAAGTAATACATCTTTTGTTATACATAATGGGGTTTTACCACCTCCGCCACCTATAACATCTTCACCTTCAGCAACGACTACAGGTGTAACAGGACTTTCTACATCTATGGTTTTCACATATACTACAGAAACAGCAGGTGCAGGAACGAGACAAACCCAATATACATTAAATGTAGTATCTGGTAATACTGTGTGTGATATATTAATTGTGGGAGGAGGAGGAGGAGGAGGCGACCCTCACGGTGGCGGAGGTGGTGCCGGACAATTAGTTTTAATTTATCAAGCAACTTTAAATGGAACTTATACTATCAAAGTTGGTAATGGAGGAACCGGAGGTGTATTTGAAAGTACTCCTCCTAAAAAGGGTAGTGATAGTGTATTTTCTAATTCTTCAACAACTGTAATTGCTGAAGGAGGTGGTGCTAATACTAATAATGCTATAGATAAAAATGGAGGTAGTGGAGCTGGAGGCGATGCTTATAATCCAGGAGGTGGTACTGCTGGAGGAGGAACTAAAAATACAACAGTAGATTTGTTTCCTGGGGCTACTGTTTATAGTAGAGGTAATAATGGTGGAAATCAAGGAGGTACTAATCTACGAGGAGGTGGAGGTGGAGGTGCAGGACAAGAAGGACAATCAGGATTATTTAGTATTCCAGGTAAAGGAGGAGATGGACTTTTAGGAATAAGTGAAATTGGTTATGACTTTCAAACAAACTTTGGTAATTTTGGTAGTTTAGAAGCAGATGGTAAATATTATTTTGCTGGAGGAGGAGGTGGAGGAAATTCTACTGTATTAAATGGTGGTAAAGGAGGTGGAGGAACAGGTGGAATAGTAGGAAATTATCCTGCTAATTTAGGTGTTAGTGCTATTGCTAATACAGGAGGTGGTGGTGGAGGTGGAGGCGGTGGTGGAGAAGCTACAGGTGGTACTGGAGGGTCAGGTATCGTTATTATTAGATATTTAAACCCTTCTTCCATCACATCATCCTCAATAGAATTGATAAGAGGAACCGCAGCTGACACTAATAGAGACTACAAACTAGGAAACTATGGTGATGAATTTAAAATTATATCTTCAACATCAAATATTGATACAGATTATGTTAGAATATCTTCAACAGGTGCTATATTTAATCCTACAGGGACAGCAAGTTGGAACACCGGCTCCGACAGGAGAATAAAAGAGAATATTGAGAGAGCATCTTATGATAAATGTTATGAAAACATTAATAAATTAGAGTTAAACCGCTTTAATTATGTAGAAGGGTTCAATACTGTTTCTAGGGATAACAAGCAGTTAGGGTTTATAGCTCAGGAAGTTTATGATATATTCCCTAAAGCAATTTCATCGCAAGGATATTATAGTGATACTTTAAGCATCCCTAACTTACTATCTATAGATGTATCACAAATAAACTATTCATTATATGGGACTGTTAAAAAATTAATAGAGATAAATAAGGAGAAGGACAAGCGTATTAAAACTTTAGGATATCAATTAAAAACTTTAGAAACCTTTCTAAATATTACTGTTGATACATCTAGTAATATCGCATTAGATACTAGCAACATCACATTAGATACAAGCAACCTATTAGATACATCTAACAACTCTTCATAAATACAACAACAACAACAAGATATATTCAGTAAATATGTGTATATATAAAAATAAATCCACCATTCTAATATGTTATTTTTGTAGTTCATTAACAATTTGAATATCCCTATAATAAGTTTCAGGACGCAAGTCAGTCTCGTTATATCCTTCATCAACCTTCAACCAATTATCAGGGAATAAATCATCAGTATTATTTCCGGCAATCTTATACCAACTATTAGGGTATAAATCATCCTCGGCAATCGTTCCATCAAATTTCGGTCCAAGCCAAGTTTTAGGGTAGCATACAATAGCGTCTTTTGATGTAGTTAGGTAGGCACTAAACCAAGCGAAGGTGCTGTTCGGGATTATGTGGTGTTTCGCTGATGTCGTAATAAACAACTTTTCCCATACAGGGATTTTGTCAGCAACCTTCTTATATCTCAAGTCTTTCCCTGTTAGTTCCTTAAGTCCTTTGTTGATTTCTTGATTATAGTAATCTACAATCTTATTATCAGTCTCTTTACAAAGATATAAAATATCATAGTCATAAATATCAACGCCACGTTCTAGCAAGACCTTGAATGCCTCAATAAAATACCTGGGTTTATGTACTACCTGATATAACTGTAAGTGATGGTTGTTGTTTGCTGACTCAGGATGCCCCTGTAATTCGCAATTACACCAACCGAAAAGAAAAATGAGACAAAAATATTTATTTTTTATGTTGTTCTACATTCTCTTACTATATAAATGTATTTAAAAATAAATCACATAATATATATAACATTATGGATATTACTAAACTGATAGAAGAAAATGAAAATCTTAAAACTGAAATTATAGAATTAAAAGAACAATTAAAGAAATATACTTATGGTAATACACATAAACGATATTATGAAAAAAATAAAGAAAGAGTAAAAGAAGGTGGGGCAAACTATCTTAAAAAATTAAAAGAGGATAACCCTGAAAAATTAAAAGAATACAGAAGAACTGCATATCTAAAGAAGAAGAATAAGTTGAAAGAAATTAATTAGCACCTATAATTTCTTTACAAAATATAATTCCGTTTTCTCTTAATAATATGTTTTCTATTTGTACTTCTATGTTTCTTTTTGAAAAGTTAGCACAACGATTTTCATAATTTTGATATATAATAAATATACTATATTTTATCTCTTTATATTTATCACTATTACTCATATCATATAAAATGTTAGCAAACATATCATTATTATTATTATATCTAACAGATAATAGAAAATCAATAGTTTTTGTATATAAATGATACTTTTCCATAATAACTTATAATTAAGAGTTATAAGTAACTTATATCAATTTTTATTTTTTTTGAAAACCATATAAGGATATTTACATATATACTATATAGATATATACATAATGAAGAAACCACCAGATAAGTATAAATGTATTAAATTACCTATTACTTCTATTCTTAATAATAATGAGGAAAGCCAAAAAATCTTTAATTCCATTCAAGATGCTGTTTATAGAACTAATTATATTACTACAAAAACAAGTTTGTTATTGAGATTATGGTGTCTAGATAAATTTTATAATGGTATTGATATTCCTTTAATTACTGAAGCAACTATTAGAATGGCTATGAAATCTATTGTTATACCTTGTGCTAGTGGAAGAAAACCTAATGAAGATAATGCCTTATTACTTAATGAGTTTAAAAACTTACATAATTTTAAATTAGAAAATGGTAAGAATTTATCAACTATCTTAAATTATTATGCTATTACTATTCTTACTTCTATAGAAACTAATATTAAAATGAAATTTTTTAACTATGTAAATCGTTTTATAAACTCTTATTTTAAGGTCTTCTACAAGGATGAAATTACTAATAAAGAATTTAAAAAACAACTATTTAAAGATTTATATGTTGTTAAAAATGATATATTAAATGGCTCTTTAAAATCTAATCTTAAGTTCCATAACTGGATAAATGAATATCGTTATAAGATAGTTCCAGAAGAGTTTGAAGTTAGTTATTATTATGATGTTAAAGCGACACCTCAAAAGTATCTTAAATACATGATTTTTATGAATATTGAATTAGAAAAAATAGAAGGTAAAATGTATCAATTCTTTCCATTACAATCATCTGTAATTCCTAATCATATACAAATTGATACTAAAGCAATAATAGAACTTTTAGTAGATAAAGGGAAAAAGGAGTATTTAGACAATATAGAATTAAACAAAGAGTTCTTATGGGACAAATATTTTAATATAACTCAAAAAATAAAAGATTATAAGTTTGACAATACTATTATTACTGATGGTTATGCAACTTCTTTAAGATTTATTCATAGTGATTATATTGAAGGTGAAAAGATTAAAAAGGAAAAGATGAAGAAAGGACGAAAAGATGCTAAAGAAATGACAGAAGAAGAGAAGGAAAAAAAGAAATTGGATAAAAAGAATTTACAAGATGAAAAGAAAGAGTTAAATAAATTAAAACAAAAGGATAAACCTAAAAAGGTTGAAAAAATACAAGAGTTTCCCTATATTGATGAAGTTGATAAGGAGGAATTAGAAGGAAGACATATTTTTATTGACCCAGGAAAAAGAAGTTTATTTACTATGATGGATGATGAAGGAAAATTTTATTCTTATACTAATAAACAAAGGGTTAATGAGACTAAAAGGTTAAAATACCAGAACATCCTTAAGAAATATAGAGATGAACTAGATATAACATCTAAAGAGATTGAACTATCCTCGCATAATTCTAAAAGTTGTAATATTACATCATTTAATGAATTTATAACAAAAAAAATAAACACTAATGAAGTATTATATAAGTTATATCAAAATAATAAGTTTAGACAATACAGATGGTATGCTTTTATAAACAAAAAAAGAACAGAAGACAATATGCTTAATAAAATTGAAAAAACATATACAAAAGATAGTATTATTATAATTGGTGATTGGAGTATTGGTAAGCAAATGAAAAACTTTATTTCTACACCTAATCTATCATTAAAAAGAAAATTACAAGAGCGTTTTAAGGTTTATGATATTGATGAATATAGAACTTCTTGTCTTAATTACAAGACTGAGGAACTATGTAAAAACCTTTATCTACCTGATAAGAAAAATAAAGAACGAAAGATGCATTCTATCCTAACATATAAAATGGAAAATAAACGGAATGGTTGTATTAATCGTGATAAAAATGGTTGTAAAAATATTCAAAAAGTTTTTAACTATTATATAGAATACGATGAACGACCATACCGATATAAGAGAGGAGTTGATTTACAAAAACTACAAACCGCAATAGTGCCGTCAAATTGTAGTTAGTTGCTTAAATGCGATCATTTACACCGATAGAAAAGATGAATAACAAAATTATTATATTATTATAATAGTCATGTCTCATTTTTCTTTTCGGTTGGTGTAACAAGTTGCTGAATTACAATCGTTTTATTCATACTATATTCGGGGTATTTTGCTAAAACATTATTGATTTTTTCTTCAAACCCTAGAAGGCTCTTAATCTTCTCTATATTATGTGCGAAATACTTGGGACTTCTAAAATACCCATCAAATATAGTGTCATCGGGAAATACAGGGATTTCCTCATATACATAATTTAGAGCCATCCTATAAACCTTCAAATTAGTATTGTAAATACATACTTTGGAACTGATATTGCTAAATATGGTGTCCCAGAACATCGTATTCGGTTTTGCGTCTTCTCTCACATAAAACTTATAATCCACGCATTTATTATCAAAATAATATGACAATATTGCGAAGACTGCGAATAACTGGATACTTATATCCGTATCTATGAGAACACCTATGGTATTCATTATGATTTATTTTATAATAAGTATATTATAAACCCTTATATACTAGCAAATGTAAATCCACTACAATAATATATATTATTATAATATGAGTATTATACAAGGTTTGATAGAAACAGAATTTGCTGGAAGACCTAAAATAACTATAGTTAATAACAATCCAAAATACGATGTTGTTAATTATATTACAAGTAATGTTATATTTACTATATTGAATGGTGGTAGTATATTAGTAGGTACTACTGTTTATTCAAACTTAATTACTAATTATATTGATGGGGTAGGCGGTTCTAGCCAGTGGACTAGTTCAGGAACTAAAATTTATTATAACACTAGTAATGTTGGTATTGGAACAACAGACCCTCTAGCTCCTTTACACATATATAATACTTCTAATGTTAGGTTATTGGTAGATACTATAACAACTGGAACAGCAACTGTAGAGTTTAGGCGAGGGATAGGTGCTGATATGCAAAATGACTATAGGTTTATTAATGATACTGACGGGAATATTAAATTACAGTTTGAGAATAGCACACAGGCATTTAGCAATCTGTCAGCAAATCTAGCGTGGTTCTCTTCAAATGAAACAATAATACACAAGAATACCTCTATGAATGGTAGAGTTGGTATAGGGACTACATATCACGCTACACGGAGTTTAGATGTTGTAGGTAGTGTTAATATATCAGGAACGCTTAGTGTTGCTAGTAGTAATTCTATTATTACAAATAGTTTAACAAATAGTACTTCTTTAGTTATACATAATGGAATTATACCACAAACATCATCAACATCATCCTCAATAGAATTCATAAGAGGAACCGCCGCTGACACTAATAGAGACTACAAACTAGGAAACTATGGTGCTGAATTTAAAGTTATCTCTTCAACATCTGGTGTTGATACAGATTATATAAAAATAACTACAGCAGGTGCTATATTTAACCCTTCAGGAACTGCTAGTTGGAACACTAGTTCCGACAGACGAATAAAAGAGAATATTGAAAGAGCATCTTATGACAAATGCTATGAGAATATTAATAAATTAGAGTTAAACCGCTTTAATTATGTAGAAGGGTTCAATATGGTTTCTAGGGATAAAAAGCAGTTAGGTTTTATAGCACAGGAAGTTTATGATATATTCCCCAAAGCAATTTCATCTCACGAATATTACACGGATACTTTAAGCATCCCTAACTTACTATCTATAGATATATCACAGATAAACTATTCGTTATATGGGGCTGTTAAGAAATTAATAGAGATAAATGAAGAAGATGAAAAGCATTTGAACTCTTTTAACAATAGAATAAAAACAATTAAAACAATTCTAAATATCGCTATGGAACTTACCACGAGCAATCTACTAGATACTTCTAGTAATGTTATATTGGATACTAGCAACATACTAGATACTTAAAACATATACACAGATATCTTCATATATTTTATTTTTATTAGCATAAAAAATGATAAGACAACTCATATTTTAAACTTAATAATAATGAATATTTATAAGTCATTATCTGCTTTATTTAACGTTCCTATCACAGATATTGAGGATATCGCTAATGCCGCTCACGCCACTAACGCTACGCACGCTACACATACCATAGAACACCAGCATATCAACAAAGAATACAAGGATAATAGTGTATTTAATAGGCTACTAGAGTGTCTAGCAGAAGAGTTCAAGAATAATATGGATACTTTTAGGACTACGAACGATATAGACCGGTTTAAAAAGGGGATACAAAAAAAACATAAATATACTATATCTAATGCCGAGTTTATCAAGATATACAAGTATCTTAATTTAGATAACCAGCAATTGCGTAATCTTATTACAAAGAAAAAATGTAAGTCCAACTCAGGCGTTCTAGTGATTACTGTGCTAACATCAGCACATCCTGAGTATATTGATAGCGATAGCGGCGATAGCGTAGTGAAACGAGCGCGCTTTTCTTGTAAGCACGATTGTGCCTATTGTCCTAATGAGCCAGCCCACGAGGGTAATGGTTGGGTAGCCCAGCCGCGAAGTTATCTATATGCGGAGCCCGCAGTATTACGAGCAAATGCTAATGACTTTGACCCAATAAAGCAGATGAACTCTCGTATTTCGTCGCTGATAAATATGGGACACATACCAGATAAACTAGAGATTATCGTGTTAGGCGGGACTTGGAGCGAGTATCCTCGTAATTACCAAGACCGCTTCATAACCGATTTATATTATGCGGCTAATAGTTATTTTGATAAGGGTCGTCCAAAACTATTTTTAGAAGAAGAGATAGGGATTAATGAGACGGCAAAGATACATATCATCGGGCTAACTCTAGAAACACGACCGGATACTATAACTCTAGAAGAGATTGCGAACTTTCGCCGATATAATTGTACGCGAATACAGTTAGGCGTCCAGCATACGAACAACGCAGTTCTAAAGAAGATTATGAGAGGGCATACGATAGAGCGAGCATACGAGGCAATAAAGATGCTGAAGAACAATTGCTACAAGGTGGATATCCACATAATGCCTAACCTACCAGCAGCCTCTTACGAGATTGACAAGGCGATGCTAGAAGAGGTCTTGTATGACGAGCGGATACAAGCAGACCAGTATAAGATATACCCGACTGCTATAGTTCCTTATACGCGTATTAAGCGATGGTTTGAGGAGGGTTCCTATGTTCCTTATGATGACTTGCTATTATACCAGTTGATAAAGGACTTTAAGCAGAAAGTCCAGAAATACAAGCGGCTTAACCGTATTATTCGGGATATTCCCGGACACTACATAGAAGGCGGCTATTCAACCAAGTATGTGAATATGAGGCAACTTTTACAGGATGATATGCGACTAAATAAGTGGAGTTGCAAATGTATAAGATGCCGTGAGATTAAAGGGAACCAAGTATCGCTAAGCGACATTAGGCTAAATGTAGAGAAGTATAGGGCTAGTGGCGGCGACGAGTATCATCTCAGTTTTGATACTTGCTGTGATAAAAATTACTTAGTCGGGTTTCTGCGATTGCGATTAGCGGACGACGCTAGCGAAGCGGACGCCGCGCTGCCTTCAATTAAAGGCTGTGCTCTTATTAGGGAACTTCATATATATTCTAATATAAGTGATGTAGGGAACAATATAGAGGGCTCGCTACAACACAAGGGATATGGTAAGCAACTTGTAGCGAAGGCTGAGGAGATTGCGAGAGATAATGGATATCGCAAAGTAGCTATAATTAGCGGCACGGGTGTTAGAGGATACTATAGGAGGCTCGGGTATCAGTTGGTTGATACTTATATGATGAAGGATATTTGATAGCGATTACTTGTTATTTGCCTACTGTTTTTTTAAAATATTGTGAATATAATAGAATGAATACTAAATCGGTTGTTGCGGTTGTTAAGAAGCCTAAAGCAGTTCCTAAGGCAACAAAAGCGGTCGTTAAGAAGCCTAGAGCAGTTCCTAAGGCAACAAAAGCGGTCGTTAAGAAGCCTAGAGCAGTTCCTAAGGCAACAAAAGCGGTCGTTAAGAAGCCTAGAGCAACGAAAGCAGTTCCTAAAGCAGCAAAAGCAGTTGTTAAGAAGCCTAGAAAATACAATAATATAAATGGTGGTGGTGGGAGTAGTAGGAGCAGCACAAGTGGTATGGGAAGTTATTTAAGAAAATTGGTTCCTTTTAGAAGAACAAGTAATGCTGTAGCGCCTATACCAGTTATAAAAGAAGATACACCAGTAGTTGAAGAACCGCAGCGAGCCCCTATAGAAAAATGTGTGCGACCATCACCTAGTAAATTATTAGATAAAATATTACAAGATTATAAGACCTTATTTGTAGATAAAATTATTAAGAAAGATTTTACACTATATGACTTGTTATTTTTAATTGAGAATATAGCAGACAATCTAGACAAATTTTTTGAGGAATTTCTACACTTTTATCCAATAATTATATTTAATGTAGATGATGAGAAAACTTATTATGGTGATGATAATAAATTTTTAAAATTTCAAGATGAACTTGTTAAAATTAACAGCAGAATACGATACTATGTAGGAACTTTAATAGATCGCCCAGAACTTACTTATGGTATATTTTCAAATATTGTTGTTGAAAAATTTGAACCACTTGTGAAAGACCTAAAAACTGATGGTAAGTTAGATACTTCAAAAATGGTATATAATGGTATATTAGATGGAACTCAAAAAGGTAGAAAAGAATATAGGAAATCTGGTTTAAATTTTTTTAGATTTATATATATTTTAAATTTAAACAAACAAAGGAAGGCAAATAAAATTCAATATTTATGTTATAAATTATATTTTGGAGATGAACTTCTGGTGTTGGGGGAAGGTCAAAACAACGAATACAAGGATTTTAATCATATTGTTGAAGGATTATATAAAATATTACAAGATTTTTTCAGTTATATTTCATTTATTTCCATAAATGATTATAAAAATGGAGTGCATACAGATATAATAGAGCAATGTAAAGATTATATTACAACTGCTAAACAGTCTGCACGACTAAATCTTATATCATTTCATAAACTCTATAAACAACTTAATGAAGCAATAAATGAACAAAAAATGAGTCAATATAAAAGTGAAGAACCATTAGCTGTTTGGAGGTCGTCCAAACAAAAATACTCTTCCTTGGGTATCACTTGGTAGTAATGAAAGATATCATAGCCGATTGCATCCATATGTTCTATCAATATATTATGATTACTCTTTGTAATACTGCCTTATGTCCTTTATTTGCTTTCGCTATCGCTCTAATACTTATTCAAGTTGGTATGTATAGCCAATACCCCGACCTTTTCAGGGTTATTATAGTATTCGTCATACATAGACAGGGTATGTATAAAACTAATCTTGTTAGAATAAAGGATAAAGGAGACGGCACAATCTTCAATAGTGTAGGGATATGAGTTGGTGTCCTCATCGTAATGGAAGATGTCGTAGCCGATGCTCTCCAAATGTTCTATCAATATCTTACAGGATTTGTTAGAGAGATAAAACATAATACCGCAGGGACCGACAGGAATATGCGGACGCTTCGTATATTTAGCAATTTCAACGCCTTTAAGGTTATGATAAGGGTTGTCAAAATCCTCTGGATGGCTCATATAATAATCCACCATAAAGGTATCATTAATAGTCGCTTTAATATCCGCATCACTTATCTCGTGTGCTAGCAGACTGCGTCCTGACGGTGATTTGCCTAAGAAATCTACTGGGACGCTCGTATCGCTAGCACCGTTCGCACTCGCTACACTCGCTAGCATCGCTTCGCTCGCTACCGTAGGCATTACCTTAGGTAGCATCACAAATGCTTGTAGCAGTTCTTCGTTAAACATCAGGTCATCACCGCCACGCAACACACCTTCTTTAATATCATAAATCTCATAAAGGTATTTTAAAGATAGCACTAATTTTTTTAATAAATGGATATAGGAGTCTTCGCACTTAATAGTCATTAGGTTATATCCGTGTCCGTTATTCTCAAGTTTATAATCGCCTTCTAGGAACAGGTCGCCAATAACATAAACCACTTTCCATCCCGCATATTCGTTTTGGGACAGTTTAAAGTTCTTCACGCGGGTATTTAGGTGTTTCTGGCAACTCAAGATAAGAATGATACCTTTCACAGGAATCATCTTAAAAATCTAAATCTATTTAATATAGTGGGCTAAGTATTTATATGGTTTTTGTGGCTCCCAAATGGCTACAAGTATCTACTTGTATTTATTCCCAAATAATCACTTGTATTTATTCGTATGGAAAGCGATACACTCAGGGCTATTCTCAAAATTACCACAAATATCATAAGAGAATTGTGCTATATGTGCCGGCGAAAACTGTAATTCTTTGTGCCAGTTATTTGTATGTAATAGGTTAATGTTATTAGAGAGCAGTATCAGCGGGTATGACAAGTCGTCAATAGTATAAGGATACGAATTGGACTTCTCGTGGTAATGATAGATATTGTAGCCGATACCCTCCATATGTTCTATCAATATCTTACAGGATTTGTTAGAGAAGTATATAAGTGGGCCGTGGAGAAATGCGGGGATATGAGGCATCACCGAGTATTTTAACACATCAACACCCTTTATGTTGTGTAGCGGATTGTCAAAATCTTCTTGGTGCGTTTGATAATAATTCACCAAGTGAGGATTAACACCAGACCTATGGGGCTCATATACGAATGGATAGTTTATTAGAGAATGTCCCACAGAAGACCTGCCTAGGAAATCAATATCAATCTCGGTGCCTGTATTAATTAACAGTTTCTTAGGCATCTGCAAGAAGCCTTCTAGAAATCTTTCATTAAACACTAGGTCATCGTTCGCACGCAATACACCCTCTGCTATATCAAACATTTCATAAAGATATTTTAGAGATAGCACAAACTTTTTAAGATTATAAATATAGGCGTCTTCGCATTTAATTCTTAGCAAGTTATTTTCAAGTTTATAATCGCAGTCTAAGAACAAATCGCCGATTACGCAGATAACCTTCCAATCTCCATAAGCCGCCTTCAGGTTAAGTTCCTTTAATCTGGTATGTTGATATTTTTGACAACTTGTAACTAGGATAATGCCCCTAAAACTCGCTTTGCTCGTATCACCTACACTCGCTTTGCTCGTCTTAGTAGAATTCGCTTCCATTCTCTTTAATTTTTATATAGTTATTCTTTTTTAATACTTATATGCGTTTCTTAGACTTAGGCGTAGCCTTTGGCGACTTCGCTTGCGTAGGCGACTTCGCCTGCCTCTCTAGCAACTCTTTTAATCCACCAATAAACTTGCCGTCTTTAAATATCATAGGGAAATGGATATAAGGGACTATTGTGTATTGTCTCATAAAATTATAGAAGTTATCTCGTTCTCTACAGGAACCTACGAACTTGTCGCAATTTATGACGCTAATGCTAGAGGCGCTGACGCTGCCTAGGTGTTCCTTAGCCATCACGCAGTATTTACAATTAGATATGCTGTAGATTGTATAATCTCTTGATGCTGGTTTTTTAAATTGCGAAGCAGAGGCATTCATTAAATAATATCTACTATATAATTAGATAATAAGCGAGGTATGTCAGCACCGCAGAGGAAAAGCGGGCGTGTCGCTGATATGAAGGCGGCGAAGACGGCAGCGTCAGCGGCGGCGAAGATAGCAGCAAAGGCGCTACGAGGAACACGAGCAGCACAAATAGCGAAACCTTCACGCCCAGTTCCAGTAGTGGTAGCAGCAGCGGCGACAGCACCACGGGACGGCTACAAACTATCAACCGAACTAACCAAGAAGACCCAGAGTTTAATAGCGAAAAACGAGAAAGAATACAGCGAATATCCTATAAATACAGAGGATTGGGTAGTGTTTTTTTGCGACTATTTTGATTTTATACAGAATAATTTTGACCTTTGTCTTACTAAAATCAAGAGTTTCAGCCATCTAACAATCGCCGACCTTTACAAGGTGGATTTGTCAGCCGGTGGGTTTGACAGCGACTTTGACAACTTTGAGAAGGTTAATTATAATATCGGGTTATACGAGGCGTTATTTACGCAATTCAAGGACGGAACAAACAAGATTAACAATTGCGCTAGGCTCAACCAGTTGCTATCGTATGTCGGCGCTGCCGTGCTTCGTATGGCGGCACATTATAATAAGACATCGGCGAATGCCTTGATTGAGTTCTATAGGAAGATTGCGACTATAATAGAGATAGCCGTATGTCCTGAGGTGTTTTTACATTTTATGACAGGCGACAGCACAGGGCAAACGCACAAGGTTGATTTAAATTACCACGGGCAAGCGAAGAAGGCTTTTTATACGGGTATCTGGGTGCGTAAGCAGGAGTTCCTAGGCGTCATAACGAGCGACGGGAAGAATTATTGGAGAAAACTAGATAACGGGCTGCGACTATTTGTGAGAAATTACATAAGGCGGCTCATAACATATATGCGGTCGTATAATGCGACATATCCGTTAGGATACGAGTTGCCCTATAATTACAGCGCTGACCCTACGAAAATCATAAGAAACCCGCTGCCTCCCGAAGGTGTTTATCAATACTCAGCGCCTCCTGAGAATTATTATATTAGCCGTAATGATTGGAATTACATCCCTGATATATTATTGCCTGATAATTGCGGTTTTAATTCTGGTGTGAAGGATTACATAGAGCCGGCACGATGGAGCCACCCGCCGCCGCCTTGGTGGATTGAGCGAACTGTTAAGTTTTTTGGCGATACTGAGTGGTGGCGTGTTAAAGATAGTGTGGTTGAAGCGATATCCGCAAAATTACGAGGAACTGTAGGGCACAAGAAGTGGATGGCGATAAACTGTATATTAGAAGAGCAATATGAGAGTTATAGCGAATTATGGGATGCTGAGTATGAAGACGAATATAATGGCGGACAGATCGGCGGGCACGAAGGGCTTGTAGGCAGATACGCCGGCGGCATATCTAAGATGAATACTAAAGGGAAGGCTAGGCTATCTGTGTCTAGCCAGAGATTTAAGATATTACAGGATAAGGATAGGAAGATACATCCTGATATATGCGGTGAGTTAAAATATAAATTAAGAGAATATTTTAAATTGAATGTGGTAATTGTTAAATCTAAATCGGCTGAAAGCCATTTGCGAGACGATACCTATATAGACAACTTGTGTAATTATTCTATGCTATATAACCCGCGAGCACATAAAATGAATAAAAATAAATCTGGTGCGAAAGCATCCGCTAACGCTTCGGCTGCTAGTAGCGATAAGCGACAGCGGGCTAGGACTGTTTAGGCTACGCAGCGTAGCGATTACTTATTATTCTTCTTTCTCCATTCAGCACCAATCTTTTTCATAATTTGGGGTGCGGTATCCGTAGGAAACTTCTTGTGAAGTTCGGCATACATCTTCTTTACGAACTTATTATACGGGGTTAATTTACGCTTCTTAGCACCTCCAACAGCAGCGGCATTACAACTTTCAGCCATACTCTAACAATACTTATCTATATATATACGAATATAAAAAATATTACTTAAGGGAGGTTATTTTTATATTTGTATATTATTAGATTGATATATAATGGGTGATGCTGCTGCTATGTTGGAGAATAAATTCATAGAAACGCATATTAAACTAGAAGAAGTACTTGAATATATTTCAAAATATGAAGAAAACCCAATATTTAAAAATTTAATAGAAGAAAAAAAGAAGGAAAGGAATAAATTGATTGATAATATATTAGAAAAATTTAAAGAAATAAAGAGAAGTGAAGTAATAAACGAAAAGGAAAAAAAAGCCATAATTAGAAAGGTTAAAAAAGATGATATGAAAAAATATATACAAATAAAAAAAGATATACAAGATATAATAGATTTTGATCCCAAAAATAATAAACAATTACCACCATTAAAATATAATAAAGCATCATCACACAACTCTAAAGTTTCACCAGCTCCACGCTCACCAGCCCCACGCTCACCAGCCCCACGCTCACCAGTACCACGCTCACCAGTACCACGCTCACCAGTACCACGCTCACCAGCCCCACGCTCACCAGCAATACCAGTTCAAAAACTAGTGTTGATACACAAATCTTCTAGAGTAGCACCAGAACCATTACCAGAACAAACACGCTCACCAATATATACACGTTCGCCAATACATAGAATATCGCCAACAGTTCAGTATAGAAAGAGAGATAAAGTTATTAAGTTTATTAATTTTATGAAAGAAGGTTCTAAAGACCTATGGAAACGATTTAAAATACAAATGAAAGGTGATAAATATAAAAAGAAGATTGAATATATATATTATTTTGATATAAGGTTTGAATATTTCCTCAAGTTTCTAAAGAATATAGTCGGTATATTAAATTTATATGATAGTATTTTAAATTCAACGCAATTACAAATAATAAAAAATATAATTAATGATGTGGCTAATAAAAGGTGTATATGGGGTGATATAACATTAGACAAAAATGCTCTAAATAACTTATTAGATGTTGCGAAACTAAATTTAGCTGATATCAAGGCTTTAAACAGTATAACGCTAACAGATATAAGAAAAAAAATCTATCAACAGAACATCATTATTAAAAAATTTCTTAATGCTATATTGGATATATTAAGTACAGATGAAGAAAGAGACTTCAGTAATTGGTTAAGACAAAGAACAGGATATATTAATTACTTACAAGCGATGCGAGATATAAATGATAAAATTTTAACTGTTAAAAACACAAACGAACAAATTGAAAGAGAAGAACGAGAAAAATATGTGGATTATATACTTGAAGTAAAACCTTCTGGTTCTGAAAATACTAACCAGTTTCCTTTATATGTTATTGACCCAAAAACAGAGTATCGAAAGAAAAAAGATGAATATCTTCATAGTGAATATCTATTTAAAGATGAACCAGATAGTTTTTCTCAATTAATTGAGAAAGAAAGATTAAAAATAGAAGTTTCTACTATTGATCTATATAGATTACCAAATATTTCGCTATTCTTTAATGTTGTCAATACTGTTTTAAAATATATTGAAGTTGTTGCTCTTTATTCAAATATGAAAATTAGCCCGAATGATATGGATAAAATAGAAGTTGGTAATAAAATAAAAACAGCAATAGACGATAGTGAAGATTATAAAGATGATTTAATCGCTTATGATAAAAAATATGGTTTGTATAGGTTTGTTGCTGATAAAGCATATATGCATCAATCAATATATTTACATTTCTATAAAGACTTATTAACATCATATGAAGGGGGTCGCAAGCGAGCAATAGGAAGACCTCGTAAAACGCCTACTAAGCCCTCTAAGCCTGCTAAAAAACCCGCCACCAAACCTATCAAAAAACCAACAACTAAACCAACCAAAAAGCCCACTAAGCCAGTAGCCAAGAAACCTACTAAAAAATAAATAATGATACAGAGCCTACGCCCTCACAGCATCCGCAACAGCATCACCCAAATAACCAACATCAACCATATCCTTAAACGATACCTTGTTATGCTTAGTTTTATTCGTCATCGCATCAGCATTATGAGACCGAATGTAGGCTACCGCCTGTAGGCAAGCATCGCACAAGTCGTCTTTCTTTTTATTATTGTCAAATATCTCGCATAAAGTCGCATCATCCTTAATGTAGTTTCTACAGATTTCTATGCTAGTCTGCTTATTCATTTTATATTTATCACGACGAAACCCCTTAGAGTTAGCAGTATCATCCATCTTAACCTGTATTTCCGGTTTAAAGTCGTGTGTTTTAGTCTTAAGACCCGCATTAACTAGCACCACATTCTCTATGATTTTATCCCAATATTTCAAGAGGCTGAAGTAGCAATATATGATATATTGAATAGACTTCATCATACCGTTAAGGTTAGAAGGCTGGTTCTCAATCAATACATAGTCAATCTCTTCAATTCCTTTCCCTTTTAAGAAGCCTATGATATTATCTAGTTCTATATATATACGCTCGGCAATATCGTCAATCCCTTTAATATCTTTCTTTTTATCTGCTAAAGATATAATACGCCAATCTAATACTTGGATTTTCTCTTCAGTCCTCTCTAGAATACAGAGAGCCAGATTTTTAATACCAATATCAAAACTTATATATATCATTCAAGGAACATACATATACTATGAAACATATATTTATATGCTCTATAATTATTACTTAACTTTATCTAACTTTCTCTAAAAATACTTAGTAATATATCTTTTATTCTTTATGACACCATAAATGGTAATAGAAGTATTCTATATGTGTTATACGATATCCTTCGTATATTTCCTTATATGCTTTTGTGGAGCAGACTAACGCTCTTCTTATTAAACACGGTTATATTGTGGTGCTTGATTAAGGTCGCGAGGTTTAGCCAGAAGGTATCATTAACATATTTATTGTTGTAGTTGTTTATCTTCTTGTATTTGCGATATAGCCATTTGTGTAGTTTTTCTAGCACTATGCTATTAGATGGGTTATTCTTAACATACATCTTTTTATTAGAGATTAGCCGTGATACGAAGTGCCTCAACTCGCCTATTTTGGCGTATTCTTGAGGGATGTTCTCCCACAGGTTGTGGAACTTCAGGTAATCGTAGGTAGGACAAATCAGCAGGTTGTCGGTATAGTCAATAAATGTCGGGTTGTTGTCTATTATTATTATGTTGTTGGCGATTGCGTGGGTCTTAGGCATCTTTATAGCCTTTAATAGTTGAGGTAGTATTCGCTTAACAGATTTCTTAAGATTACCAGAAGCATCTTTTAGACAGTTGTCTCGTGTGAATATAGGACGATTGAACTTGATGTTATTCTGTTTTTCTATAATTAAAATCTCTTTATGCGCCCACGACTTTTCAGACGCCGTATAGATAAAGAAGAAACTGTTAGGGAACTTCTTCCTCATCTCGGTCATAAATGTCGCAAAATGAGGTCTCAGCAGCTTAGACTGTAGGTTATAGCAGTTGTCTAGCATCCTGTCGCACATCGTTTTGTATTTCACTAGGTTTCCTAAGTGAATATTGGCGTTCTTTAATATTATATTCTTCTTTATAATTTCCTGTATATTATAAATATCACACTGATAGGAACAGTCGCCTATAATAGTTCCGTCCAAATCTAATAGGAATATATATGGTTCATTATTATTCATTTTTAATACTATTATAATAATATATATATAATTTATATTAGAATGCCTATAACTCTGCTACCTAACTATCTAGAATATCGCATAAATAATAAGATTGTTAGGTATGATATAGTTAAGTCTAGACATTCGCCACCGACACATTTAATGCTAATTCATCGTATTCTAGAAAAACCACCTTCGTATATTTCGTGTTATACGGTAGATAGGTTTCGTAGAAAGGCGCCTAATGTCGTGAAGGGCTGGGCTCTTAGGGCGTCCTATTAAGTATCGCAAGTATCACAAGTATCACAAGTATCGCAAGTATCGCAAGTATCACAGAGAGGATCGCTCTGCTCGCTAGTCCCGTCAAGCCTTCGTCAAGCCTTCGTCAAGTCTCGTCAAGCCTTCGTCAAGTCTCGTCAAGCCCTGCTAGTCTCTCCTTATTCTTCGCATATAATAGCTCTTTGCGTCTGTCAATATATTCAGCCATAGAGCTGAAGCCATATAGTATCATCTCGTCTATCTGCTGGTTAGACAAGTCTAGCCTTACGCCTTTTCTATTAACTATGATATTCATAGAGTGTTGCATCGTGATATTTCGGGGCATAAAATAGTAGTCCTTATCGTCGTTCTTGAGTTCGTTGATAGTCACTTGTCTAACCCGCAATATCTCAAACATCTTACATATTTGTCGTAATATATAGAATATGTTTATTTTGGTATTTGTAGGCACATATTCGTCTCGCTCTTTATACAGTATCATCGCAATAATGTTCTCTTTGGAAATGTTAGAGAATATCTTGATAGGAAAGTTATTAGAGAAAGCCCCATCATAGTAATATTCGCCGTCTATAAGGATCGGCGTGAATATTAGTGGGATAGACATAGAAGCTTCGCACGCAGTAAATACCGATACGTCTGGCGTATCCTCGATAGAAAAGATGCGGTTCTCGCATCTGTTGATATTCGTGGTAGAAAAATAGAGATTAACGCCGAACCGCTGAGAGACCTCTTTAAATGTCAAGTCGTCTATGTCGGGATACTTGATACGCAAGCGTCGCCTTAAATGCTCCATAAAATTCTTTATAGAGCACAGTCCCAGTTTAGATATAATCCTATAATAATTCTTCGTAGGGATGACGCACAGTTCCTTGTCATCTTTGGAATTGTAGATAATCTCTTCAATCTCTTCTATAGTAAGCCTAAAGGTGATAAAAAGGGCTACAAAGGAGCCTATGGAGTTTGCTGAGATATGCGTAATGTTTTTTAGCACTCCTTCGATATATAGATATCTCAACGCACCTATAAATATGACGCCTCGCATTCCCCCGCCTGATAAAACGAGATGCGTGATATTCAGTTTATCCATACCTAAGTATATGTATATATATGTATATATGTAATTATAGGATTGTAAATTTTGTTTATATACATTCATTTCATTCATTATTCATTTCATTCATTATTCATTACATTCATCTAATCAATATTAGAGTTATACTCGCATATATCCACATTATAATAGATTAGCGCCTCTTTCGCCGCATTATTCTCAGCCTCCTTCTTGTTGCTACCTGTGGATGTAGCAATAATAGCGTTGTTCCTGTCCTTAATACAGTAGGTGAATATGCGGACATTATCTTTCATCAGCACTTTCACTTCGTAGAACTTAGGGACATCTTGGAGGTTATGCATCATATAGGATACTAGCATATCCTTATAGTTGTTCTTAATCCTGATGAGTTCGCAGAAGTCTATATAATTCTCTATGATATAGATGATAAAACTCTCAACAATAAAGTATCCAGCGCCGGTTAAAGCCGATATCTTAATGGCGTTCGGCAACTGGACTTTGTCGCTATCAGTCTGGAAGTCCAGAAATAGCGCACCTATGAATGCCTCAAATATGTCCTCCATAATTTTAAAGTTGTTTCTTCCGCCAGTCTCCTCAACCTGCTTGGAGATTATAGCGAACTTCGGGAACCCTATTTTGTCTGACAAGTAGCCGAGCATCCTTCCATTCACTATCTTCGTCCGGATTTTAGAAAGGAAACCCTCGTTCTGGTCGGGAAACCTAGTGTATAAATAGTTGGCTACAATCATCCCGATAAGGGCGTCGCCAAGAAATTCTAGGCGTTCATAGGACATATCTTGGAGCGGCAGGCAATCCGCCGGACAATTAACATTACTTTTGTCAAAGTCTATATTTTTCATAGTACAATAGGATTTATGGACGAACGCTACACGATACAAATCTATATTTTTAAACTCTATGCCCTCTAGCCCGTTATTGGCGAATATCTCAGCCAAATCGGCGCTCTGTAGCAGGACATTCTTGTTATTGTAGGGCTGCGATTGAATGTCAATCTCCTTGGTTTTATTATGTATCCCTTGAATACGCTTCATATTTCTATAAAACTTTTTGACTAATATATTAATATCATTTTTTCATTATATCCTTTTATTATATAAATATTAATTGTTTATTTCTTTTAAATAGATTAAAAATAGATTTACATATAGTAAAATGGCTGATTTTATAGTCCAAGATACTGAACCTATTATCAAAGTTGATTCGCTAGGGATAGGGCTCGGCACAATTCAGGATATTCAGCGGCTTTCCTTAGATGATAGCGAGTATTTAGTCGTCGGCGATGGGATGGGAACCGCTAATAACAATAGCAACCAGCAGGATACAAAATGGAATATGTATGTTAATCACGATGGGGTCGCCATCAACACCTCCCGATTTATCACATCTAATTACAGACAGCCTAATGCGTCGCTCTATGTTAATAGAAACATCCAGTGTGATGGTATCATCAACGCCCACGGCATCCAATTCAGCAATATCTCTATTAGCGGTGAGATAGGCAGCAACGCCTTAATAGACCTGATACAAAGCGTGAATGTCCTCTCGCAATCGCAGCCGTTTAAAACGGGCGTAGCGACATACTTCAACAACCTCTATGATATGAAGTATCTAGTGAATAACATATATACGCCCAACTATCTAACGCTAGGAGGGCTGGTGGATACCAACTATAACCAGCACCCGCTCAATATCAATTCAACGCCCAACAACGACTTTAACAATATACACATAGCCCTGCGAAACGATACATATAATACGAGCACCGAGGAACTGTCTAAACTTAGCATCGGTATTATTGGCGGTAGCAACATATCGCCTGCTGTTATCGCTACCACAAAAGGGATGCCCTTAGAGTTTCACATCAATAAGTCGGCGGACGAAATCAACGCCTTGTATAACAGGGAGGCTATCCCTACATACTTGAATGACGCTCAATTTGCCGCTATGACGATTGACAATAACGGGAATGTGTGTATCGGCAAGAATTTGGCGGCGAGCATAACTTATTACAAGAATGTGTTATTTAACGGTGTAAGTTCTAATCTGGCTTACACCAAGCAGACACGCCTAGATGTGAAAGGCGCCGCCAGGTTTGACGATGTTATCATCTATGACAATTTTGCGAATGATTACAAGCATATAGACGAGGTGTATATTCGCGCGGACGGCGTAGGCAGCATTCGCCCTTCGCAGATAACCGCCGGTATATTCAACGGAAACAGTTATACATTTAATAATATAGATGTGCTGGAAACGGTTGATTCTAAATATGTGAATGTTTCCACGGAATTAACGGCGGAAAGTATTACTGCGAATAATATAACCATATCGCAGAATGCGACATTTCGTGGAACCACGAACTTTGTTAATACCACAGCATTAACTATGAACCGGTTGGAGATAGCGAATGATTTGATTATTGGAGGCATTCGTGTTAATCCTATAAATATTAGCGACGAGACATTAGGATATACGACGATTACTAGCAATATTAATACGGCGGATGGGGTTAATAAGTATTTTTTCACATACGTTCATAGTAATATTGCGAACCTTGACGCTAACCGCAATATCAGTTTCCCTAATAAACTGAGCGTCGGTGCGAATACCGGCGAGGGATTTGGCGGCGTGGTGAATGTGTTTAAGACGAGGAGTTCTAACAACAACTTTGAGGTTATCCTACAGGAGAAGGTGAATGACGACAAGTTTATCGCCAATATCGGGCATCTGTCATACTTAGACTTCTATGACAACAGCCTTTTAATAAACACGAATGCCGTTGAGGGCAAGCATCATAATATGTATTTTTACCCGTCGTTTGATATATCCAAGTTGGAGAATAATGTGTTTCGCCCCAACCTGTTAAATACGCCGCCGATGCTGTCAATAACGAATACGGGTCTCGGCGTGAATACTAAATTGCCGCACGAAGGTATCCACTTAGATATTAACGGCAAAATTGCGGCGACCGACTATATGCTATATAAGGACGATGTGATAACAAAGATGTCGGGGTTTGTTTATAATGGCGCTAAGAATTACTTTAACATTTATAATGATAATACCTATAAATATTGTATAAATTACGACAATATCGGGGCATACTCAACGAAAATGCGGGGACTGAATGTGAAGCAGGGTATTAATAGCGATGCCTATTACCAGAATGACAAAATTATAGAAACTCTACAGGTCACAAACAACCCCTCTAGTTTTTATACGAATAAGAAGATATCGCTAGGATGGAGCGGCGAGGACGTGCATCTGCCTCTACAAATACGCAATATGAATATAGAGGATTACAATCATTCTATCATAAGGATATTTAGGGGCGTTCGTGGCGGCGGGCTCCACAATAACGCAGATTTCAGCGGGCTAGACATTTGCGAATATGACAGGGATTTAAGGGCTGATAGGGATTTGGAGAAATGGTTCATCTATAAAAACCACAAATATAATGATATTGATTCGCGAGATGTCGCCCGAATTGGACCACTCCAAATAGGATATACCGACAAGACGATAGAGCCGACCTCATTCGGTATGTCTATGTATTACAATACGCTTAACTCTAATTACCATATTGATTTCAACAATCCTAATGTATCCTACGATTTTCTCAAAGAGGACAAGAATGTCGCCGTCTCTATTTACGGCGATTTGGATGTATATGGTAATATAAATATTGTAGATAACGGCGATAGTAGCAATAACTACAACTTTCGCCTTAAAAGGCTAGAGGGGCTAACGGAATTAACAAAGTATATTGATGTGGTTTCCGTCTCTAATATCTTGTATAAAAACATTTTAGATTATAACGATATTGAGTATTCGGGCAAGAACATCGTCTTCAAGCCCACAAAATCTATCGTGGTAGATAGCATAGTTAATACGGACATCCCTTTTGTCGTTAAGCAGAACAACGATGGACTGTCGGTTGCTAAGTTTATAACCTATACATCTAATGTGCTTACTGATAACTCGGGCGGCAGCGGCGACGGTATTAATCATAATCACGACTACTCGGCAATAGAGTTGGGTATTTATAAGTTCAACGACTTTAATGCTAGTTATGACAAAGACCACTATAATATTAAGAATATGGTTCAAATCCTCGTATCTAATAATAACAATATTAATACCGATAATACGAATTTAACTTTCAGTTATTACAAGAATGACAGCAACAACGACTTCTATCATCCGTTTGTGGAGTTTAACAACAGTTTCTCAAAGACCTACATGCATCTAGGGCAGGGCGAAAGCGGTTATAACAGCAATATCAGCTTACACATAGACGACGACAACAAATACGGGCTACAACTAACCAACAGTTATAATCCTGTTAAAATAAATATGGTTAATATTGCCGGAGACCGCAACAAATACAGCACAATTTCTACGGGAGGTGCTAACAATAACTACCGTTTCACCATAGATGCCGCAGTAGTCGCCGCAAATACTGAGCCGGTTGATAGCGAACTGCTTAACATATTAACGATAGACCCCTACACGACTGGTATCAATTTGCGAGATGGCGTTAGATACGGCTTTAACGAAACCGAACCTCAGCAGACGATGTCTATAAATAGCGAATATGACGAGCAGACGATGCTAATAAACGCTAGATATACAAAGGATTACATATATAGCAAGGTATCTGTTAATACTAGTAATCTGGTTTTAACGAAGCCTATAGGGACTGGAGCGGCAGCGGACTATTGGGATAATAGCACGAAAACATATAGCACTACATATAACAATAGCATATCGCCGGTATTTGTGCCGACATATGACATATTTGGAAGTAATTTAGAGAGCGATGGGGGCATAACGAACGCAGTTGTCTATAAGACGCTAACGGCTTCTAAGAACATAACCTATTTATCTATCCATTCTAATATTGACTTAACATACAAGTTTAACGAGACGAACGCCAATATCATCAATACGGATTACAAGGCGACCGACATTATAATAGATACGACGCCGACATATAGGATTGATTTTAATAAAGAGAATTTGCCTGAGAACGATAGGCAGTTGTTTAGCATAACGCCGCTATTGTCAGACACCTGTAATGTAATTATCGGGTTAGACGAGATGCGGCTGGTGAATAACCAGACCTCTAATATATTCAACATAACCTTAAATAATAACATTATTAGCAAGAACTACTATTTCTCTTGTATCTTTAACAATATTTATAATGTTCCTTCGCATTTGTTGGGTATCACCACATCCAACACCGTATTCACATCTAACTATAGGATGGTTGTGGATACTACTAGAGGCGTATCTAGCAATATCATATCGGTTAATAATGAGATATACAGCTATTTGCCGAATGTTAATAATGCTACAAAGAATATATCCAAGGTATTTGTTAATAAAAATGTGATAAAACTAGGCGACTTCAATTCGCTATCTAATGTCTTTGTGGATGCGACGACATCCAACATCGTCTGCTATAATTATACGAGCGGCACTAGCACCGCATACAGTTATAAAGGGCGGTTCGCCATTCATCGCACAAACACCTTGAGTATCAACAGTTCCAATATTCTCCCAAATACCCTGTCAAACAGCAACTATATCCTGAATTACACTTCTAATATTAGATATGCTGATAGCGGCGTCTATAACAATATATCCAATATCATAAACATAACGACATCTAACGAGATAGTGGATGGTGTCTATGATACTGAGTTAATATATGCGTCGTCTAACATACATATAAACGACGAGTTCTCGCTATATGGAGCGGGTCTAAGTAATTCAATTATTATTGACGAATATTTTAGGCATTATACGCATAATAGTAATATCAATATACAACTGACGAACTTTAACAAGACCAACTTAAAGCCCCATATAATACTAGGGAATAGCGTGAAGGACGACTATACAGACCGAAATAGTCTAATAAATGAGATATACAGTTATGACGGCAATCTGCTAATTAATTATAGTGATAACCAATTCATACATCCGCAGTTGCTTATAGACAAGGTAGGTAATATCCAGTTTTACGGCGATGTGAAGACAAGTAATGACTTGTATATTAGCGGGAACATCTTTAATGTTAGCGGCAAGAATGTCATAGAAGACCTAGACAGGAAAATATCAAGTCTAGGGACGAACAATTGTAATTTACTGTTAGAGAGTTTCCAGATGTTGAATACGGATATACAGTTAAAAGATATTAGTTTGAGTAATTATGTTTTTGCTACGAACAACCGATTAGTAGCGAGCGGTGCCGCCAACGACCAAAATGCTAGCAACTATACGCTCAACACAAGTAATATGTTGGTATCTCATATAGCGGCGAACGACCAGAATGCTAGCAACTATACCCTAAACACTAGTAATATGTTGGTATCTCATATAGCCGCGAACAACCAGAATGCTAGCAACTATACGCTCAACACTAGCAATATGTTGGTATCTCATATAGCAGCGAACAACCAGAATGCTAGCAACTATACGCTCAACACTAGTAATATGTTGGTATCTCATATAGCCGCTAACAACCAGAATGCTAGCAACTATACCCTCAGCACTAGTAATATGCTGGTATCTCATATAGCCGCTAACAACCAGAATGCTAGCAACTATACGCTCAACACTAGCAATATTATATCTAGACGGATTACTAATTTAACTACGGATATGATAAATGAGAATGCTGAAGGCGCAAAGAAGTTCATCATTAATAATGCCTATGACAATAATCTAAGCGTCTATGGTAATTTAACTGTCAGTTCTAACTTGATAGTGCTGGGTGCTAGCACAACTCTAGAGACAGAAGTATATACGACGGAACGGCTAGAAATTACGAACGCCAACAATACGACACGGGCGCTAGTTATTAAACAGAATGATACTATAAACGATATTATACAAGCATCTAACAGGGACGGACAAGTATTTGCTTTGGGTAATAATGGCGATGTTAGGATATCAGGGGAGTATATAAGGAGAGGACGGGATGTCGTGATGGATACGAGCAATTATGTTAGGACGACTAGCAACATATTTTCCAAGAATTTATTTGATAATATAGCGACTATAAATGACAGTTTGCGTATTAGCGATAGGCATAATAGCAACTATATATTATCTTCAAGTAATAACCTGGCGTTCTCAATAAATAGCATTAAGTCGGCGTGGGTGATAACTACTAGTAATGTGTATAGTATGACTAATGTATCTATAGGGACGGCAAGCAACATAGATACGCTAACGGTTGATGGGGCTATTATATGTTCTAAGGGTATTACTACATCGTTCTCAGACAATAGATTAAAAAATTATACATCTAACATAGCAAACCCTATAGATTTAATAAATAGGCTTAATGGGTTCCACTTTGTTCCTAATGATTTGGCGATGAATTACGGTTTCACGAAAACCCCCGATATTGGATTGAGCGCCCAAGAGGTGCAAAGCATTCTTCCTGAGATTGTTAGACTGGCTCCATTCGATATGAAGAGAGATACTTATAATAATATAGTATCTAAGAGTGGTGATGACTTCTTGACTATCTGCTATGAGAAGATGGCTCCTTTATTCGTGGAAGCAATAAAGGCTCTTAAAAAAGAATTGAATGAGTTGAGACTTGAGGTTGCTGAATTGCGGGCTGCTAGTGATAGGAGAGGTTAGAGGGGTAGTGGGTGTGATATGTTATTTACTTTTGGCTACACTTCCTGCTAAACCTCTCGTATATGTTGGTATTTGTAATTGTCCTCTTTCTCCTTGTTGCGGTTGCTGTGCTTGACCTGATGCTAATGCGAATAATCCTGCTGGTGTTGTTGCTTGTGCTGCTTGTGCTTTTAAACTCCCAACGCTATCAAATATTGATGTGAATTGTCCTTTTGCTGTATCTGCTAATGCTGTTAATTGTTTAGTTTGTTTATTTGCTGCGTCAGTTAATGCTGTTAATTGTTTTGTTTGTTGTTGAACTGCATCTTCCAGCATTCCTTGCGCTGCTCCTAATGGGTTTGCTCTTTCATTTTGCGTGTTATTCATACTCTCTTCTAGTTTTCGAAAATCTGCTTCATTTTCATCTTCCTTCTTAGTATTCGTATGTTCTAATCCAAGTGCTTGTGCTGGTGTTAGCGCTGGTGCTGGTTCTTTTTTTTCTATATTCTTTGCTATTACGCTTTTATTTTTATTATCTTGTTCTTCTGGTTCTTCTGTTTCTAGCTCTTTTAATTGTTTAGCCTTTTTTAAGCCCTTATCGCCTGTATCTTCATCATTAGTATCTATCTTTTCCTTAGCAATACCCTCGTCGCCTTCGCCATAACCTCCTTCGGCACCTATAGCAGTATCCGTAGCCTCCACAGCATTCGCTTCAACAACAGCATTCGCATCCACGCTAGCATTCGCAGTATGTTCGTATTCTTCAAGATTTTCAACGAGTTCTAGGACATCACGAAATTTTGTGCTAATGTCTTCTACATAATTTTTTCTTTTATCATTAAAATATTTACACAGCATCTCATATATTTTATATAGTTCATTACGGAATTCTATGACATCATCTTTGGTAGGCGTATAATATTCTCTATCTATTACATGCATATGTTTATAAACAAACTTCTTTAAAATCGGGTAAGAGGACAATATACATATTATATCATTCTTTGTGATTAGCTTAATGTTAAAATTAATCTTCTCTATTTTTATATCAGGTAATGTCGTATCTATGTTATCTAGCAACTTCTCGTTAATGCTTAGCATCTTAGAGTTCATTAAATCTATATTACCTCTAAAATCCTTTAATATATAGTCGTTAGCCTTAGAATCATTTAATAGTTGTTGTAAGTCTTCTATTTTCCCCTTTAATTTATCGCATTTTCTTATAATAGTATTTTTGTAGGTTTCCATAAAATTAACAAGGTTCTTGTATTCGTCGCAATTTATAATACTCAAAATCAAATCATCTTTGTTATTCATATTACTAAATCCCTCGCTATTGTCATCATTCTCATCTATATTTTTAAAAAACTCAAAGGTCTCTATAATCTCTTTAAAGAATACTACGAGCCTATCGTAATCAAGAGTATTAGATAAGAATGCGATTTCCTCTATGGCTTCCATAACAATATTAAATTTATCTATATATAACTTGTAATCATAGTGGGGTTTGCCTAGTAAATTCTCTAAACTCATTAGCAATTCCTTTATTATAATTACAATAATAAAAATATACAGATAAAATTATATAAAACTTACATTACATTTAAGTTTATAAGAGTAAATATGAGTGTTGCGAAGAGTGTGTCTGGAAAAAAGATTAAGGAGTGCTTCCTATCGGCTATTGAGGACGACAAAGAATACACTTTAGATGATACTAAAAAAGCTGCTGTAGCGGCTTTCAAAGATGCTCTAAAATCAGGACAAGGTAAAAAGCGGGCTGTGAAGGTTGATAGCGATGGCGTGGCTATCAAGAAGCCGCCTAGCAAGTATAACCTGTATATTAAGGACGAGATGGCTCGTTTAATTACTGAGAACCCTGACAAGGAAAGAAAAGAACTGATGAAGCAGGCTGCTATTAATTGGAACAAGAGCAAGGCTGATGCTGGCGATGCGACTAGCGGCGCAGCCGAGTGAAACAATTCATATGCTAGGCTTTATCTCAAATTATTTTTATAATATTTATATATTATAAGTAAATGTCAATAAAGAGGTTATCAATAAAAGGGTTAAAGGAGAACCCTAATTTTGCTCGTATATACAAAGATTACGATAGGCTATCTGTAGATGATTATAATAAGTTATTAACATACTTATATAGCGGACGCACAAGCGGATGGGAGAACCCTTTAACACAAGTGGTATTAAAGAGGAATAGTAATATAATATTAAGTTTCTTGTCATTCTGCTATTACAAGTTAGACGACGGCTCTAAAGTTGATATTAAAGGGCATAATATGACTTACAAAGAGCATGTTTTAAATTTTATAGATGAAATTTATTTATACGAGGAAGACAGGAAAGCGACGACAGCAGCATCCGCACGCTCAGCAGCATCCGCACGCTCTCCATCACCTGCTAGACAAGCCGCTAGAGGACCTATGCCTAAAGTAGATACAGGTCCTTTTCCTGTTCTAACACCAGCGGCAAGAGCCCCAGTAGTATTAAAGCCACGCTCAGCAAGCTCACCATCGCCTACTAGAGGCACAGCACAAGCAGCGCGGGGAGCGCCAGCACAGCAAGCAGCGCCAGCACAGCCAGCAGCAAGAGGAGCACCTCGTGTAGCGAGAGGACTGCCGCAGGTTTTAGCAAAATCCAGTTCATCTAGTAAATCAAGTGCGAAGTTGAGTTATTCGCCATCAACATCATATAATATCGCTAAAAGTATAGTATCCCAAGGTGATAACTTTAATAGATTGACGAAAGACGAGTGTATTGATTTTGTCAAGAAATTACGAGCCCTCAAGAAGGGTTTAACAACATCCCAGATGAAGACACAGTATATAAAGAACCCGCTAACAGGCGTTTTAATAGGTTTAAAAGGTGCTGTTTTCCAGAGGCTAATCCTTAAGTGCTATAATAACTTTGATGACGAGAAGTTAAAGAAGTCAATCCGCAAAGTGGTTTCCAAGAAGTTTTTAGATGATTTAAACACGCAAATAGACGATATTAAAAAAGACAAGAATGCGGCAGCAGACAAAGTGAAGGAGGCGAAGCGTTTAGCAGCACTAGCGGCTATTGAAGCAGAGAAGCAGGAGCGAGAAAAAAATAGGCTTGAATGCGAAAAATCTATAAATCTGTATATGGCGGATTTCCACACTTGCTGCGACAAATTGACGCAGGCGTGCGATGCTAATGGCGTGCTTAAAGAATATGATTTTATAACAGATGTGGTTAATGCGATAGTCGTCGTAATTTTAACAAAGTATTTACATTTAAATTACTATTACGACGATTTATATAAAAATTATAAATATGACTCGCCATTACCAATCAGTTTAATGATGTTTGACGATGAGATGAAGGAATATTGCGATAAGAAAAAGATGAATGTGGTTGCCGAAATGATTGACTACTCTTACAATAAAGGCACTATAATATACCAGAATAACGAATTGAAACAGGATGTCGTTAAACCGCTGATTGACAAAATTCCAAGAGATATTGACGGATATTATCAAAACACCTTGTTAAACCGTCAATATATATTTGATATAAGTAGGAATGATTTGGGTGGTAATACTAGATTATCATATATTAAGCCTGCCCTTTCATATAATCAGTATAATAATTTAAATATGGATAAATATATTACAACGCCTTTTCAAAGTCTTCAATTTCCGCATACCTTTCCATATGCTATGAAACTGTTTGAATACAAGCCATTCAATTATAATATAACAAATAGCGGGCTGCCCCGAACCATTTTTGTTACGGCGACAGACGAGGTGTTAAACAGACACAAGCCGTTTAGCGAACTTATAGGGGAGATTAATGAGAGGCTCGCAAGGTTGCCTCGTATAACAGGGGTAGCCCTTGAGGCTACGCAGAAATTCCAATATTACAGAAACATATTAAATGATATGAAGACACAGTCTTTCGGCATTAATGACGAGATACGGCGGAATATAATGTATTCGCTTAACGCTCAAACAACAACCTACATCTACAACAAACGCACGCACATAGAAGAAGATTTTTTCTACAACTACAAATATTCAGGGATGTTCCCGATATTCACTTGGGTTCCTTTAAATCAAGACCCTAAAAAGTTGATTTATAGTTTAATAAGGATATCGTGGTGGCAACCTTTTGGATATGACAAGAACAAAATCTTTCAAGAACTAGGAGACGCCTATAAGAATTTCAGGGTTCCTCCGTATAGCAAAGGTTTAAATGAGGCAATCTACAAGATTATAACGGACGCTCATAGTTCGGTGCTAGGGTTGCCTATTTCTACATTTGAGACAGACCGTCTTATAGAAAGGGTTAAGAAGACAGTAGGTTTTTACAAGGATTTGGAATTAGACCCTCAATATATAATTGACAACCTATATTTTTATCACGGTTCCCCCAACAGATTACATACTATGAAGGATAGAGATAATGACATACAGATACTCGGCTTCTTATCTACAACTCTTAACATTTATACTGCGTCATATTACAGCGGAGTAGCCACAAAAGGTGCCGGATATATCTATATAATAGAGTGTGATGATAAGAAGGGTTATATAAACTTGAACGACGAGTTATATCAGTTCCTCCTCATACCAAACTCTATAATAAGAATATTATTTGAGTTTCAATTCGGGGATTTAACAATAATATTATGTCGTTTAATTATGACACCTACTAAAGAAGATAATAACAACTTGTATAACAATCTACTAGGCATTCCTCAGCCTGCTAAAAAAAGTGATGACGGTGCTGCTGGTACTGGCGCTGCTAGCGTATCTGGAGGTAAATTGAAAGAACGGACTAGAGATGCCTATGCTGCTTACGCTTCTTATGTTATACAGGCGGCTAAAGCAGCGAACGCAGCGAATACTGCTAAAGCCGCGAAATCCTCGCATAGCAATATAACAAATATCATTAAGCCGAAGGCGGATATGCGTAAAATCGGCGATATGCCTGCTGATATTCGTGAATATTATGGTATAACTCTTACGGAGCAGAATAAAAATGACAAGGTTGATATAAATAATGGCTGCTATGTTAGATTGATTAACAGAAAGGTTGTTGATAGGATGCTGGCTGGTAGGGTCTAAGGACTAAGGACTGTAAGGACGGGACTTTATATATTAGTTCCATTTTATATATGATATTATATCGTTAAATGTCGGTAGATATATAGCACAACCTAGGCAATGCATAGTATATGAATATTATTTTAATAAGGATATTTTTATTTTATTATAATATATTAGAAGATATATTTTGATGTCTCGTAGATCGGATAGGTATGAAGAGTCATACGGTCATGTGAAACCTTGGGATCCTATAGAGTACGGAAAAAAACATTTTGGAGTAATAAACCATAAAGAAGAGCAAGAACTAGGACCTCGTTCTTCTTTAGGGCAGTCTAAAGTAAGTGTAGTGCCTAAATCAGTAAAAGAATTGTTAATAATGCAAAAAATTAGAAATGTCCTTATTGAAGAAGGTATAAAATATATAATTGATGAAGAAAAAAAGTTAGATGATTTAGCTAAAATTGCTGAATATAAACTAAAAGTAATGGAAAATGAAGCAGGGCGTCATAATATAGATATGGGAAGAGATGAGTTAAAAAATATATTAGAAAGTTTAAATACAAGAAAAAATATTGCAGTTAATAAAACAAAATTAAAAAATAAGAGTAAAATACAAATTATAGAGGAAAAGGTAAGAGAAATAGTAAAGGAAGAAGCAGGTGATATATTTACAGAAGTACAAAAGAACAAATTAATTAATACTTGTATTCGTGTTTTTAAAATAGAATTTGATATTAATAGGGCTAGTGGAGGATATAAACTAGTTAAAAGAGTAGCAAAGCGACCCATCAAGTCTGCTGTAAAGCGTCCTGTCGCCAAGCGTCCCTTAAAGAAGCCTACCGCTGTGCGTGCTAAGCGTCCTGCTGCGAAGCCTACCACTGTGCGAGCGAAGCGTGCGTAAATAAATGGTGTAGCCGCAATATTTGAGGCAGTATATTTTCCTTAAGTAGCAGGTGAAGATTTAAATATGTGATATATATAATAGAACAATAAAAAGGTTTAATATGATGAGTAGTATGAGCGATAATAGACAACAGAGTAGTAGGTTAAGAAGTAAATTTACGAGTGCAATAAATGTAGCTGGAGAAATAAAAAAACAAGTTAAGTTAGCAGAAATGGAACATGGTTTTCGAGGAAAGGAAGGAATAGAATATAGGGAAATACAGGAGAGAGAAAGAAACGAAACAGAAAAAGCAAGGCTTGAAAATGAACTTTTAGAAATTGAAGAAAATCTAGCAGATAAAGAGATAGATTTGAACGAATACAAAGAGTTGATCACAAGAATCAAAAAAAACATAAAAGATTTAGAAGCTGATATTGATAATGCTAATCAAACTGATTTACCTAGTGTAGAAGCGTTTTATAGACAAAAAAATAGAGGTACATTTCTTGATAAAAAAAGGGAAAATGAATATACAAAGAGAATAGATAAAGAAAAAGATGAAAGAAGCACAAACATTACTAATTGGGGTAATGAAATTAGAGCACTTTTAAAAGATAATAAATATTTTGATAATAAGATAAATGAAAGTAATAATATAATATCTCATTTAAAACAAAAAAAAAGAGAAATAGAAAGAAAATTATCAATTTATGATATACGTGGAGGAATTAAAATAAAAATAGTTAAGCGCCCCATTAAGCCCACTAAACCTACTGTACGCAAAATGGCGAAGCCTACTAAGCGTCCCGCTAAGCCCACTAAGCCTACTAAGCCTACCAAGCCTACTAAGCCTACTAAGCCTACTGCCCGTAAAGCCACCAAGCCTGTAGCACGAAAGCCCACAATAGTTCGTCGCAAGTAAGGATACCCTAACACACTAATTCTTTTTATTTTATCTTTACAGAGGTTATGAATGGATACTAGCAAGACCAGCAAGACCAGCAATACTAGCAAGACCAGCGGCAAGAAATACCTAAACGCCAACAAAGAGCCCTTGATGCGAAAGTATAAAAGACTGCTTAGTATATATGCCGCATCCTGCGAGGAAATATCGCAGAAACAGAACATACCATACGCATATTATGTAAGACATATGCGGCGACTCATCGTATTATTACAGTTTATTCACCAAATATATCGTATAACATTTAAGAAAAATATACCGCAAATTAATATGTTTGATGCTATAACTATGAGAAGATATGCGGATGCCGAGAAAACATTTGCGGATTTCGTGTATTTCTCAACACCAATCACGCAAGAAAACATAATAACCCGCATTAACGATATGAATATATCGCCAATCGCATATTACAATTACAATTTACCAGCAAACCCTCAGTTTATCTTGAAGTTCTCTCATAGTATGTCGCAGAGTTATGGCGGACAAGGCAGCGGCTACGAAGAATATAACGAGAAGATATTGTATTCAACAATATTACATAGGGCTATTAGGATAACATTTAAGGCTAACAAAATAGCCTTTAACGGGGAGCCAGAGATAAAATATACGGACGACACGACATACCACCTAGAATACTCTAAGTATATGTCTATATTACCATCGCATATAACATTAAATATTGTGGATTTTGTAGAGGACGACAAGCATATTATCCCGTTCTTTGGGGATAACATAAGAGGGCTGCTACGCTCCATCAATCAATTACACGCTGGCTTCAGGGAAGACTATGAGATTACTAGCGACAATCACGGATACGAGAAGCAACTTAGCGACATTAAAGGATACAGCGACGACGATACCATAAGAACCATATTATATACTATAAACAATAACAACGGGAATCACGCTAACCTCGGGAATATATATAAGGATAAGGGCGATAAAGGTAAGGGAACCTCAGGCGAATCTGCGTATTATTACTGGTTCCGTTATAATTCGCCTTTGCCTGCGATAACAATTCTGGATACCCATACATATATATCGGGCATTCATACATTTCAGCCGTTTTATATAACACCCGCACGACTATTAAGTATCACGCAGTATTACATAGGTTCGCAAGAGCCTTACAGCAGGGTTGTTAATAGTGCTTTACAGAACTACATAGCTAATGGTGTGGTTATGGAGAGTGCCGCCTATAAGAGGGTGCGGTATTTGCTAAAATTTTGTGCGGACGCAAAGCATAATCCCGAACATAACAAGAAACCCATATATGTTTTTCACGGCACCCATAAGGATTTTCATAGTTCGCAAGGCTCACATGCTTCGCATACCAAGGACTTAGTTTTAACATCCTTTTTATCTTGTACTTTCAATATTAGCATAGCGTTAAGATACGCCTATGAGAATATACGGAATAGTGGTTCAGTATATATATTAGAGATTAAGGATGGTATAGATTATATCAACTTTAACGACGACCTATACCAAATCATATTACAGCCAAGCACCAGAATAATAGTGACAAACACTATGGTAGTAGGAGGTGTTAAATACAATTTATGTAAAGTTCATAATACACCAAAGGAATATATGGAGGTATTATACAGCAATATCTTTGAGGGAGGCAAGAAGCGGCTATATAACATAAAGAACTTTAAGATATACTCTGGTAAGTTGGAGTATCCTATGGCGATAGCGAGAGATTCTTCAGCGGATGCTAGCATATCCTATGTATGTCTAGGAGCACAAATAAATGAGGATATTATACCGAATTCATATTTTAATGTTAAATATACACTTCATCAGCATTTTATATGCGACTGCTATAAGTTTTTCAATATTGATGTGGTAGATTATGCTATATATTATGACGCCGGCGGTTCTGGAGCCTCCGGATTTTACTCAGGATATAAAAACGACCCAACATACGAACCTATCACGATGCGTAGCAGAGACTATGGACGCTTTAACTATAACTTTGACAACCTATTTATAGACAGCCTATTACTTAATGAAGATGCGTTGTATCCACAAAACTATATGAAGAATACAAAAAGAAGATTTGAGTATCGCCTAAGTTCTCTTAGAGCAACAGGGCTATTTGATTACGAAGGCTATAAGAAAATAAACTTTAATGCCGCCGCTGCCGACCATAAATATCTAGATATAATTAAAGAATACATATCAAGGAACGAAGATAAATCCAGCCTATTTATTAACGATATTACGAGGGACTATATGAGGATGTGTATCAGCAATAATATCTCCTACTTAAGGGATTTTAGAGACCGCTTCGTGGATATGCTAAGAGACGGCTATATAGATTTTGTAAGAACCAATTTGCGAATAGACGATACCGCAGAGGAATACAAAGACCTACTAGGGATGTTTAGGGAACTTGCTGCGTATTTAAAGAAGACAGCCGACTATTATGTGGTTAATATGGAGAACGGCAACATATACAAAGAGATTGAGCCGTTTATATATGATGCTACGGCTGCTAAGGCTGCGACTGCTACTGGAGGTAAGTTAGGGACGCTTAGTAGTAGGAAGATAGTAGCGACAGCGAAGGCGGCTAAGGCTATTAAGGTTAGCCCAATAAGTCCGCTATCGCTGCTATCGCCGCCTATAACAGATAACAATAATAAGGGCTATGTGATGCCTTATGATGACTTTGTAAAAATAATAGATAAGTTTCGTATTGCTAATAATAAATAAAAATAAATATAAGATATAGATACAAAGACGCTATGAATATATTTGTTAAATACCTTTTAATATTTATAGTGCTTATGTTTTTAGATATAGCGTGGATATCCTTTAATATGACTTCGTATTCTAATACCATTCTAAAAATACAAAAGTCTCCTTTAGAAGCCCGCTTAGAGCACGCAATTATCGCCTATATTTTCATATATTTCTCTATAATATATATCGCCATACCTTTCACAACGCAAAATATAAAAGGCAAAGAAGATGCTAGCATAGAAAGAAAGTTATTAAAATCTCTTATGTATGGAGGTGCTGTGGGTTTCTCAATCTACGGTATATATAACTTCACATCGCTAACAATTTATAAAGATATGGGTGTGTCTGTAGGTATTCTGGATACCCTATGGGGCACTACATTATATACCTTAACGACTTTCGCATTCCTAATGCTTCCTGAATAGGCTTGGCTAGGCTGCCTGAATAGGCTTGGCTACTCAATACAGATATTTTCATACTTAGAGGTGTATCATAGATATACTAGCAACTATATCAATTTAACTAAAAATAAAAAGATTACAAAGATTTATTTCATATATTTCTAGCGACCTTTACGGGCTACTTTGCTTACCGCTCCGCTAGCGCCGCCACCGCTACGAAAGAACAGATAATAAATCGCATATAAGACGCCTAATACTAATCCTATAATGATGAGTATATATACAACCATACCGGCTATTCCGGCTGTTCGGCTAACCTGACAATATAGCGTATCATCTGTTAAGGGGCACTTCTCAACATTATTAGAGCCTACATTACTCATACTCATAGAAGCAGCAGACCCTCCAGAAAGTAATGCACCGCCAACGGCTCCTGCGGTTCCAGCAGTAAGAACGCCGTTAGAGTTAGCGGCACCACCGGCACCGTCAGCACCACCATCAGCACCTCCGGCACCTGCTTTATCAGCACCTCCGCCCTTACCGCCATCCTTACCTTTGCCGCCTCCCTTAAATCCTTCTAAAAACAACTCACCTATATTAACACCAGTTAATACCATCCTTTATATACTATATAATCTACCTATAATATAATGATATTTATTATTTTTTCTTAGTGTTTAAAAACATAGCAGGTAAGAAAAACAGGACTACTAGGAAAGCGAATATAGCGAAAGCGGTGAAGTAATTTATGCGTCCGCTGCTTTTGCTCTTATTCTTTCTTCGTGAAGAGCCGCTGCTGCTACGACCGCCTCCTCCGCTACCGCCGCTACCACCCTTAAATGCTTCTAGTTCTTCTAGTAGCATCATATTTTCTAATAGAGTATAATATATTTCTGCTATATTAGTAGAATTAATATTTTATGATGAATATTTTAGAAACATCTGTTATTGTCTTCACGATAATACTATCAACGATAATAATATTGTGGCACATCCACAATCTAAAAGATCATCAATTAGGAATAGGCTCTAACACGGCTACGCTTTTAAATATAAATTACAAGGAGCAAACTAAGGGAGCGACAGCGGGTACTTGCTCTACAGGTTGCGACTCTATAGACCCTGTTAGCGACCCTAGATATAATATGCAACAAATCATCAAGCAATCTATTTTATTAGAGGAGCATCTTACCAACAAGAACAAGAGATGCCGTGATTGTATCACCAAGCATTTTCTACATATCATAGGACTAGCAGAGGAGGCGCAGATGCTGGCGACTAACAAGATAGACAAGTATCCGCTAATCAACGAATCAGTAATACTCTATAACGAACTCTTTAAAGTATGGATAAAAAATAAGAACCTTAATGGTAAGGACGAAACATACATATTGTATTGTACGGATAAACTGAGAGACCATCGCAAACAACTAATAGTAATCTATTTCTTTAACGAAAAATATAATATTGGAGAGAAAGATGATAAGCATAAACAGCCTAGCGACCATACGATGTATTAGGACTGAATATAAGGTATTGTTTTGTTCTTGACAGCCGTATCTATAACCTCCATAATTTCTAGGTAGGTTTGTTTGTGTGCTTCGTAATGCTCGGGATGTATTTCAGACACCAAGTTTATATTAGGGTATGCGAAAGGGAATGTGGTAGCGTAGGAGTTTATAGACGAATAGAGGGCGACGTCAGCGACCACTTGATAAGGACAGTTTGTAAAGTTATATTTATTATTTTTAAAGTATTTGCCGACCAGTATCTTAGCACCTTCTCGAGATATAATATACATACCTGTAGATGGTAATAGGTATCTCCATTTAATAAACCGCATATTATGGGCGACCGACAGTTCATACAGGGTTTTAACAGTATCCCCATATAAAATCAGCAACTGAACCAGTTGAGCGTCAGGAGGCAGTTCGCTAATCAACTTGTTATAATTGATATCAAAAGGTATCACTATGTCATCTTCCATCACCACGAACCACTCGTTGTTAGCGTCCTTAAGCCCCTCAATCATCGCCTTAATATGGCTGGATATACAAGCATATTCATATTCACACCGAAAACATCCGGGGTGCTTACAGGTTAAAGGACGCTTATCTTCTAGCACCTCGTCAAAGTCCTTTGGCGTTATCGCAGGTATCCTAACATTATCTAATTTGTTGTTTTTAAACTGTTCTTCCATAAATGCTCGTCGGTCGTTAGCGGCAGCAGCGACAGCAGCCTTGTCTATATTAATCCAGTAATGCTTCATTTGTGGTCGCTATCAATATAGTAATATCTCACAGTATTCCTTATATATTCTTCGCATATCCTTTATATATATTTTGCGGCATTTAGCATATAAGCAATCAGTTTGTTCTGTGATACATAGAATATATTATTTTTGTTATTATAAATTAAATGAAACTAGAACTTAAGAGGTTTGATCCTACGAGGATTAAAGATGACTCGGTAGTCACCTTTATCGGCAAGCGTAATACAGGTAAGAGTTATTGTATGAAAGATATCCTCAGTTATAATAAGAATATACCCGTCGGCGTTGTGGTATCGCCTACAGAACGAGCTAACGGATACTTTGAGAAGTTTATCCCCAAAATGTTGATATACGACGAACTAGAGGATAAGTTGATTAGCAAATTCTTGACACGCCAGATAAGCATAACGAACGAGCGAAAAAGAGAGTTGGTGAAGCATGGGAACTCCTCAATAGACCCGCGAGCCTTCTTGATATTAGACGACTGTATGTATAACAAGGCTGCGATGACAGATAAGAACATTCGGTGTATCTTTATGAATGGTAGGCATTACAAGATATTCCTTTTAATAACTATGCAGCACGGGCTAGGGTTGCCGCCCGACTTGCGTTCTAATATTGACTACGTCTTCATATTTCGTAATAATATTGTTAAGGAACGAGAGAAGATATACAATCATTATGCGGGTATGTTCCCGACTTTTGATGTGTTTAACCAAGTGATGAACCAGTGCACCGAGAACTTTGAGTGCCTTGTTATAGACAACAAAGTCCAGTCTAACAATATAACAGACATAGTTTTCTGGTATAAAGCACAAGACGTAAATTACAAGATGTGCTCTCACGACCTATGGGAGATGCAAGCGCTACAAGACCAGCGAGACTTAATGGGACTTACGAATGAAGAAGGAGAAGACGTAGAGGATTATGACCCAGGTGTCTTTGTTAAAAAGAAGAACTCAAAACTCATTAAGGTTAAGAAGAATACTTATTAGATAGTTTATATCTTAAGGCATCTGTCAAACAATTCTAGGCATTTATCACCGCAATAAAGACCACATATATCGCATTTTTTAACCACAGTATTACATTTCTTACATACGAATATAGTATTCGTGTATATGATATTGTCAGCCGAATAGCAGAGGAAACAGTAAGAGGACTTCCTAACCATCAACATTATTATTTTACTAATTCAATATTATAATATAGTTATATATTTATATATCTTTATTAGAAGAAACTAGGTTTCTTACTTTTATTAGAGGCTTCTTTAATATGTATCTTTTTTATTAGGCTGATATCTGTAATATTGCTCGCTACGCTGCGCTCGCTTGCTACGCTCATAACACTTATTGCGTCATCGTTGTCATTCTCGTATTTCGTATCCGCATACTTAGCGTTGCCTTGCGACAAAGAATGGTAGTCATCTTTAATACTATTCCATTCTTTGCGAATATTATCGGTTTCAAAAGGCTCTTTAGGTGCTTCCCTAGTGTCCCTCGTATCACTTTCGTTCCTCTCTTCACTTTCGATCCTCTCTTTATCTTGTTTATTTTCTTGGTTGCCGCTAAAGAATGCCTTAAATGATATTTCTTGTTGTTGCTGGTTGAGCGTTTCATCATTATATTTTGTTAATGGTATATCTGGTATATCTACAATATTATTTATTTTATTATAATCAGGCTCTACCTGTTCTTTTAAAACAGTTATAGGTATCTTCTTTTCTTCTATTTCATTCTTGTTATCAACGCTTGCGTCTTCTTCGTCATCATCTTCGTCATCCTGACTATCGTTATCTTCGTCATTCTCATCTTTTTCGTCTTCATCGTCTTTGTCTTCACTATCGTTATCTTCTTCGTTATCTTCTTCGTCATCTTCTTCGTCTTCTTCTTCATCTTCTTCGTCATCTTCTTCATCTTCTTCATCTTCTTCCTCATCCGCTTCGCTTTCTTCGGGTTTTACAGGTTTTTTGTCAGTCTTCTTTGTTTTTTTAGTAGCCTTGCTAGCCTTGGTGGGCTCTATATCTTCGTCGCTTTCATCTTCACTAGCGTCATCGTCTTCGTCGCTAGCGTCATCACTTGCGTTATCGCTAGCGTCGCCTTCCTCTCCACCAGTATCCTTGAATTGTTTAACATTACCTGTTAGGTTATCTTCAATCTGTTTAAAGATTTCATCAAAAGGTACGAAGTCTCTAAATGTCTTTTTTATAATTGCCCTGATATTTTCTTCAATTAAATTGAGGTTGTTTTGGTATTCAGCGTCCTTAATGTTGTTTCTGTTATATAGATAAGCGTTCTTCCAAGAGAAAGAAGCAGCATTTATATAGCATTTATGGACGAAGTCTTCAGGATTAGGTATCTTTATTTTAATGTTATCAAAATGCTCTCTATATTCATATATCTTTATCTTTATCGTGGTAATAATGATGATTTTAATAAGGTTAGACAGGTATTTACACTTGGTATATTTAACAATCTTCTTATATTCATCACTAACTATGTTATTGTTCCATTTGCGGATACTATAGAGTTCATTCTGGAACCCTTTTAATCCTTTTTTCTCTTCCATCATTTCGGTATATATAGCATATATTCTCTTAGATATAGCGACACTAAGAATATCTTGTATATGTTCTATATATTCGTTTCGTGTATCTATTAAACCTTCCATATATATTTAGTAATTTACAGTATCCTTTATATATACAAAAACCTATAAAATAGTGGTTATAAGTTTATAAATAATAGTAAGTCTAGCAGTATCTTAAGGATGTCGCATCTTTAGTGCTTCTTCGTATGTTGGCGGACTTCTTATGCTCTCTTGAGAAAAACTGAAAGAGTTGTCGCTAGAGAAAATAAACATACTTAGGTCATCATAGGTGCTAGGAACATATTTAAGGGCTGACATACCATTTAATGACAATACTTGGTAATGTGCTTGGTCGGTTATTAGAACCGCATAGGTATATTCACTAGCCTTATTTAGCATTCGCGAAGAGCCTTTCTTTTTATTCATTTCTTCAAACTTATTTCCAATCCGCTCACGTATTTTATTAACAACATTAGCGTCCTTTATATCCATTTTCATAGACCTTAGTATAGCATCTCCAGTAGCCATTCTCTTTTTTCCATAGTTATACTTATTAATCAGGTTCATACTTCTAGGTCTCTCATCCTGTCTCACCCGTCTCTGTAAAACAATAGGCAAAACAATTATATTGAGAATATCTTTAATAAATTGGATAGACAAAGAAAACTCGGGCATAGAAGGCATCCTATCTGTGGTAGGCAAGTGTTTTACGAGCAGACTTTGTATCCCGTCCTTTGTAGCGACATTCGTCGTTAGGATATCTGCTTCAATCAAAGATACCACCTCTATTTTATTCACACTAAGCAATTGTGCTACTTCCATCAGTTCATCATGCATCTTTAATAATTTAGATTTGTCATTAGAATACGCAGTCAGTAATGACTTAGCCATCACTAGATATCCCCTAAACTTATTGTGCCCTCGGTGTATTAAAAACTCGCAAATGTATTTTCTTAGTTGTGCCCCGTTATGTATAGGGAATAACTGTTTGAATGTCTGGTTATTTTTAACAACAACATAGAGCGAATTAAAAAAACAATTATTGTTCCTCCCTGATACATTTAGCAACTTTAGGTTATCACGAGGCATCTCGCTTTCTATTTATATAGTATATTATTATCAATAGGCTCCGCCGTCGCCCGCTGCTCCCGATCCGCCCTATTCTTAGTGGCTCTAACGCTTATATCCTTTCTCAGCTCCCATAAGCAATCGTAGAAACGCCACTAGCCTTGTTAAAGGATATCTCAGCTGTCTCATCTACCGTATCTTGTATAATATCAATATGCGATAGAACCACAATTGTATTAAAGTAGTGTAAGAGGCTTTTAAGGAACACAGGGACTACCGACAGATTATTCTTGTCAAAGTTGATGAACCCTTCATCTATAAAGAGTTGCCTACAAAGCACATCGTAATTATTGAAATACAGAGACAACCTTAGAGCCATAGAGATAGCGAAGCGTTGGAAACCAGATGCTTGAGATACTGAGATGAATTGTTTATCGGCTCCGCTCACGCTGCCGCCTCTCACGTCGCTACTGCTACATATATTTTCATTATGGATTAACCAAATAATATGGACGGTATCATTAGATATATCAACATTATAATTTAGTTTAAAAGGTTTTGTATTGGAATGACATAGAGTTTTAATAATCTTATTGGTTCTTTTAGCAAGTTTATTAAGAATTAAATTATCATATAGTTCCTTCCTAAAAGATTGAAAGTTTATTAGGATAGTATCAAGAACCTCTATGATATTATTGATATCGCTCTCAACCGCCATTAACGCACTATAGTTCGCCCGATTATCGTTATTATAAGCGTTTATTGTGGAATACTTAACAATATCCTCATTCACCTTCTTGATTACACCATCTAGGCTCTTTATTAATGCCCCTAACCTAATCTTCTCTTTAATAAGCGGCTTTAGCGTCTCGCACTCCTTGTATTCTTTGTATAAATCATAAACCTCTATAATCCTATTTAATCTATAATAGTGATACCCATCTATTATCTTCTTGTGCTTATCAACCAGCACCCAGTCATCATAGCATCTCTTCAGTTCTCGGTATTTTGCTATACGTGGCTTTATAACCTCATTAAAATATATGGCTCTCTCTAGTTCCTCTACACGCCTCTTTGTTTCCTTATAGCCGCTCTCCCACTCCTTGTAAGCGACATTCAGCCGCATATTATTTAACTCTTCATATAGCATAAATGCGTAGGATACAAAATACTCAGTATATAAGGAAATGCTCTTAACTTCTAATTCAATCCCTGACAACTTCTCATACAATTCATTTTTAGATGCTATGATATTATTCAGCTCTTTTGTTATCTTGTCGTGCCCCTCTTTAAACTTATAATAGTGATACCACGCCTTCAGCAAATTATACCTGTTTCTCTGCTCTACATTCTCTTCTAGGCGTTCGCTAACAATCGCAAAGTCGTCTGCGTTGTAATCTATAGCGTCTCTAGCGACAGTTAGCGTTTTAACAGAAATATCTATCTCCTTAATGCGTGAGACCCAAGGTCTATTACAGCAGACACCGCAATCAGGATTGTATTTATACTTGTCGTTTGTTGTGAATACTTTCAGTTCCTTATTTAAAACTTCTATATCATTATTCAGTTTGTCAATCTTCGCAGCCCGTTTGGTATATTTATTTATAATAACCTCGTCAGCGGCTATCGCTATATTAATAGCGTCTATATCATAATTCTTCAGTTCCTTAGCGATTGACACAGCACTTTTAAACTGCTTATAGGTAATTGCTTCGCTAGGCACATTAACTGCCTTTAATTGCTGCTGGATAGAGAAAGAGGTGTTAAAGTCGTTCTCATAAGTCGCAATTGTCTCTTTAACACTTGCTAATTCTTCTATGAGTGCTGCCTTGCTATCTATGACACTTCTATAATAGTCTATGGATATATCATTATAATTACCATTACTATTAGCGGCAGCGGCGGCTCTCAGTTTCTTTAGTAAATTTGGGGTGTTTATAGAAGATGGCTTAGTATTACAAGAAATGAACTCATTAAACGCCTCCATATCGCCACCACATATCTTTAAAATTATAGAGGTTATTGAGGCGATATCTGGAGACTGTGTAGAAATCTTATCAGGCTTATTAGGTTTATTAGAAATCAAATCATTCAACAGTTCCTTATTTATTTTCAAGTCGTCTTTTTGTTTAATAAGGGTGCCCGTTTCGCTTTTGCTTGCTGCTTCGCTAGCTGCTTCGCTTGCTTCGCTGTCCTCTATATCAATATAGTCTCGCAACGCTATCTCTTCTTCTCGTAGATAAGAGACATCACAAGGCTTATTCAGGTTAGCACTAGGTAATTTATTAAAGTCGTCTTCAAGTTGCTGAGAATATAATTTAGATAATTTTTTAAGTTCTTTAAGGCTCACAGCGCTGCTAGGGCTGCCTGTGCTGCTTCCATTATCATTTATAGAATATAGATACTTATAATGTCCTAGACGCTCTTTGTATTTTCCGTATTCTTCTTCGGTCGCTATTGTGTTCTCTTCATTCGCTAGAATGTCGTCAATAAGACTTGTATAATCAGTCTCAGCAATAACTAAATATGAAGGGTTATTAATATCAACATTTATACTATCGTAAGCCTTCAATTGCGTATCTCTGTCAATACTGAGGCTCTCTAGTTCTTCTGTAAGTTGCACTAGTCCCTCTTCATTAACATCATTATTTACTCCATTAAAGAGCAACTTCTCATAAACCTCTTTTTTGCTTTGTATTACTTTTCCAAAATCTTTGTATTTGTTTATAGCAGTCTTAAAGAGATTATAGAGATGGTAAATAAACTGGATATTATGGGATTTATCAATAGTCGCCAAAGTATCCTTGTAGTTTAGTGCTAGGATATCATTATCTACGCTCTGTGTAATCATAGAGGTTGATAAGAAGGTATTTATATCTCCAAATAGGGATTTAACTTCAGCATTACACGCTGTATCTTTCTTCAGTATATCCAGTTTTTGTAAGTCATTATACTTGTAAAGAACAGAGGACTTGTTGTTGATTTTAAAGGTGCCTTTCTTTTTGTTAAAGCATCTTTTAATACGATAGGTTATATCTTCAACCTCTATGTCTATTATAGTATATCCAGCATCCTTATTGTGGTTTATAAATCCTGCTGAGTAGGTATCAAACTTATTGTTGGTAGCCCATATAGCCAACTGTAGGATATCATAGATTGCTGATTTACCAGTTCCGTTGCTGCCTTTAATCATAAAGGTTTTAGCATCCAAATCTTTAAAATTTATCGAGCATTTATTTTGGTAGCATAATAAACCCTCCCATTCTAAATATTTAATCACAAAGGATTTTTTAAGAGACTGAGTATCATCTGCTATATTACAAAGATTTATGATGGGTTCTAAGTCCTTATTGCGTTTTATACAGTCAGCGTGTAAATCTTCAGGATATTTAGAGGTATCAAACAGTAGCGTCTCTTTATCTTTAATTATATTTAGTAATATTTTGTATTTGTCTGGTGTCAAGAGTTTATTAAAATAGTCTAGTAAATAGTCAGTATCTAGCCCATTAAGGCTGCTAGTGTCTGTTAGGGCTGCTTCGGCTGCTTCGGCTATAGCAGCGACAGCGTGGTTATTCATATTTTCTAACTTAGAAACGATATGAAAGGATATATCAAAGGAGTTTAACAGGTTGCTAAGAGACTGGAAGTTTATAGTTGAAAACGCCTTTATCTCCAAGTTTTTAGGGAAATAGTTGATATTCTCTTTAATATAACTGTAGAGTAGCTCTGTATATCCACCATTCGTTCTAATAAAGATATTACAAGAGACATCTTCAATAATATTGATATACCCAATATCATTATAAACATTTATCTCAGTTGCTTCGCGATTATCAAGGTTCCATATAAGATACCCGTGGTTTATAATATCTTCACCAAAGTTCTGCTGTATAAGGCTACCAGAATAACCACAAATAGTCTTCTTTTTATAAGGGAATACTTGACGCTTGTGGATATCACCTAGCAGGACATAGTCAAACTCTTTAACCCACTCTAGAGGGTAAGGGTTGAAGGTTTCTTCTATAGATTTACCGTTGTATAATTTAGCGGATGCGAAAGACCCGTGAAACAAAGCTACTTTATATTTTACAGGCTCAGTTATTATAGGGAATGCTGGTAAATCTTGGATACGCCCGCTATTTCTATATTTATCTAGAGTTTTATCAATACTAACAAACGAGAAGCCCACATCATCAATAACAAAGGATGTTGAAGAGTTTAAAACTAATACATTAGGGATATCAAAGGTTGAAGAATAAACTAATGACGGCTTATTAGGATCGCTCTGGTCGTAGTCGTGGTTCCCTGATATAATATACAATCTGCCTATCTTAGATAACGACTGGATAAACTCACGGTAAATAAACAACCCATAGTTCCCTATAACATTCTTATTGTGAAAGATGTCGCCTGTTATGACTATTATAAAATCATTAAAGGATAACTTTAAGTCTGCTATATTGGCGTTTAAGGATACAATAGTTTTTTTAAATACTTGGCTATACTCTTCGTATCGTGAGAATGTATTATCACCATTACGGATATGTAGGTCTGACAGATGGAATATATGAGATAAAGGCATATTGATATTAAGAAGTTATACAAAGTATCATTTTTTTATTGTTAAGATTATAAGATTATAAATAAAGTTGAGTAATAATTATAGGTGTATTATATTACCATTATAGGATATATTATATAACATAACCTAGTATCATCTTGTATAAAATGCGGGGTAAGCGAAGCGCGCATCATATATTAAGAGTATTTATGCTTCGCATATTTCCTTATATAGTATGCGCGCTTCGCTTACCCCGCATTTTACCGCAAGAATACCTCTATTACCATTAGTGATATTCTCTATGCTGTATCCTTAGCAAATCCTAGGGCGCTAGACGCGCTGCCGACCACTAAAATATTATAGCAGAAGTCTCTTACCATTACTGGTGTCATAAAGTATTAAAAGAGCATTACTAGTTATTTTTAGGGAAGACTTAGATAAGTTAGAAACTTTTATAGAATTTTTAGAAAAAAGAATTTGTAAAAGTTTTCTAGAAATAATAAATATGTATGTCTATTTCTTAGAGTCCTTAAGTCCCTTGGGCTTCGCTGCTTTCGCCGCTTTCGCCGCTTTCGCTGCTTTCGCTGCTTTCGCAGACAAACCTATATATTCTTTAACATAAATATAAGACCCTTTGTATCGTATATATTCTTTGTTAGATTTAGGTATTTTATATATCCCTCTTTCTTTTCCTAAAATCATCTTTTTAACACCTGTGTTCTTATATATGCTAAGGTTGCCTCCTTTATACATTTCTCTACTAGGAGCCGCAAATGTGAATGTAGGGGCATCTTGAGTATCTTGTTGTTGTAAATATTGAGGATTATATCTTGTTAAAACGGGTATAATATCATCTCTTATATATTTCTTATTTTTAATTATAATGTTATATAGGGCTCTTCCATTATTATAAGATGAAGATAGCAGATTAGATAACTGGTTTGGTGTTAATAAAGATATAGAGTGTGGGTTTTCTATTATAAAACTTACTGCTTCTTCGTCGCTCAAGTAGTCCAATAACTGCGTTGTTAGTTCTTCAGGCAACTCTTTTATTATACCCTCATTAGCCTTTATGATATTGTATATTTCTGTTGCTTCTTCGCTAGACAACTCTTTAGGTTTAAATAAGGATATAGAAAGAGGATACTCTTTTATAAAACCTATTATCTTATCGTTGCTTAAGTGTTTAAATAATTTAGTTATTAGTCCTTCAGGCAACTCAGTTATTGGTTCGTCTTTTAGCCTGTCTATTAGTCCTTTCGGCAACTCAGTTATTAGCCCTTTTTTTATTGCGGTTTCATATATTTCATTAGCGACCACACGGGATATCTTTTCTGGTGTTATAAAATATATAGAGCGAGGATACACTTTTATTAAATTTAATATCTCATCGTCGGTTAAGTGTTTAAAAAAGGGGCTTCTTAGTTCTTTAGGCAACATCTCTATAGCCCCTTTTTTAGCCTTTACAATATCATATACTTTCTTAGCCTTTACAATTTCATATACTTTCTTAGCGACCGCTTGTGATACCATTTCTGGTTTTAATGTAAATATATGTTTCGGGTCTTCTTCTATTTCTTTTAATATTAATGCTTGATCTTGAGGAGACTTTGGAGTGCGAGGCGACTTAGGCGACTTAGGAGTGCGTGGAGTGCGTGGCGACTGTGGTGCTTTCTTAGGCGACTTAGGCGACTGTGGTGCTTTCTTAGGCGACTGTGGTTCTTTCTTAGGCGACTGTGGTGCTTTCTTAGGAGACTTAGGCGACCTAGGCGATCTACGAGGTGAGTAAGTTAGTTGCTTAGTGTTTCTAGTGTTATATGAGGCTATCTGCTCTTTCGTCATATATTTTGCTAATTTTCCATCTATGTTAGAAGGTATTTTGTCATAATCCAGATATTTTATATATTCAGGTTTTTCCTTTAAAATACTGAGTATCTTCGCTAAAGGCAAATAATTAATATAGCCAGAATACACCTTGATATATTTCTCTAAATCTTTATCAGTTATAAGGGATAATATTTCCTCTATATGTTTTATATTTGTTAAAATAGGCAAGGTATAGAAGATATCATCTCTAAAATTGTTAGTGTATTTTCTTAGCGTAGGTGTATCCCATCTCCCTACACTTTGGGCTTCATCTTCCCTTATAGCCTCTAAATGTCCCTTTATTTTATTGTAATTACGGTCTTCGGTTTCCCTTAAGGCTTTATAGTATCCGCTATTCATATTAAAGGCATTTATAGTAGCCATCGCGCGATACTTATTATCAAAGATAACTCGCTTTTCACCTGCTAATCCCGCTATATATCTTTTGTAATTACAGTTATATTCTAAAATAAACTTTAGTAAATCAAAGGTATCGCTATTTGCGTCATTATGGGTCTTATAATTATTCCGGTGTATTAATTCGTACGTCTTACCACGCTGTATAAGAAGTTCTTTAAGGCTTGTTAAAGAAAAATACTCTAAATACATCCAGTTCTCCTCAATAAAATGTAATTGTTTTTCTAGCAATAGTCTCTTGATATATTCAGGGTTATATTTTAAGAAGCGAGCGACCGCCTCATCATCTAAACTATTCAAAAACTGCTCGTCGTATTTAACTATAGCATCGTATAATATACTAGCGACGCTAGTGTCGCTAGTGTCGCTCAATAAACCCAAATAGATTTTCTTAAGATATTCAGGCTCATTTAATATATATTCAGGCTCCCTTTGTAATTGTTCTAGAGCGTTGTTAAATAATTTCTTCTGGTATTCCCCATTCTTTTTCACATCATCTTCTGTAATACTACCATTCATTATTAAATATCTTAATTGCCCTGCTCCTAAATATCTCATATACGAGCCGTCATTCCCATTATTATCCCTTATTTCTTTTAAAATACCTAGAACCTTTTCTGGTGATAGATGCGATATGATTGAAGGGTCATTCCTTATAACCTCGTATTGTCTAACAACTGTTAGCGTGTTAATATACTCCTTGTTTTTATTTATAAACCTATATAACTGCTCTTGCGATAGATGATTTATATATGCCGCCGTGTTGCTACTAGAAAATGTTATAATAGTTTCTATATGTTCGTCGCTCAGCCCCTCAATAATTTCATTAGCAATATTCGCAGGTGCTAAGTATCTTAAGTATTCTATTAATTGCGTCGTGGAACAAAGACTTATAAACCCCTTGTTTCCATCAAGAATCTCTTTCAACAGTCTCTTCTGTTTCTCATCTCTTCCCAAATTCTTTATAAAATAGCTCCTAGCATCTTCGCTCAGCATCCTTATATAGTCTATGAATTTTAGAGGACTATAATAGTCATTATTGCTATTCAAAGGGTTGCTTCTGTGATTGATATCTTTTCTAGCGTTATGGCGAGGGTCAAGTATATTTAAGGTTAGTGCTTGTTCCCCAGTAATACCTTTAAATAGGTATGGTATATATTTATCGCAAAGCACCGATACCTCATTAATCCCGCCCTTCTCTGTCTCTGTTATAGGTATATCCAGAATCCATCTTTTAGATATAATGTATATTATCTGTTCCTCAGTCATATAAGGAATGTATTTTTTATACTTCGCATACATTTCTAGCATTCCTTTTTCATTACTTAGTAATGCTAAAACCTTTAGAAAATCGCTATAGACTAACTTAACATTCGAATCAACATACCGTTTAAATAGGCTGTATAGATGTTCTACATTCAAATACTGTATATATGTTTGGTATTTAACGATGATTTCAGGGCACTCTACTAGGAACCACCCTTTCTTCTCAGGGCTTATATAGTATAATAGTTTCAGCACAGCAGCGTCGCCGCCATTTACAGGCACCTTTAATATGCTATATATATTAACCAACCTCTTCACACTCAAAAGATTATATATGCTGGGCTCGGCGTTAGCGTAATTTATTAATTCTTTATCTGTTATTTTGTTTAATAGATACTCACCATTCTCTATCAAAACACCGGTAATCTGGTTCATCGTAATATACCTTTTTTCAATCAAAGCATTCCTCTGTTCTGGCGTGAATTTTACTATAAGTCTAGGGTCTATTTGTAAAATTAGAAGTTGCGTAGGATAGGATAATAGATTTATTAAGCCCACCCTATAATTCATAAATTTATCATTATCATTATCATTATAATTTATAATATGTATTAGTTGGTCTGGTTTAAACTCTTGTATTATTGTTTTGTCGCCGACCTTTATTATACCATTTGTGATACAATTTATTATTTTGGCGACAGGCATATATCTTAGAATGTATTTAAAGCGCGCCCTCTGCTTTTGTATATCGTCTATTATATATTGTAGCTGGACGTTAGACAAATAACTTATGAATGCGTCATTTCCTTTTATAAGTTTGCTATGATTTTCAAAAATATACTGAGTATATTCTAATGACAGAAATTCGATACAACTAGGGTCAAAATTTAAAACACCTAGAACGATATCTTCAGTTATGAGTTTTCCTATAGGATTGCGGCTAGCATTAGAGGTGCTAGCATAGCGTATATATTGTCTATTTGCGAAGATAAATTGAGTTAGCTGGTCTGGGGTCAAAGACGACGCGACCTTTTCGGCAAAAACTACCTTTTCGGCGGTCAAATTTTCAAAGTATCCATTATATTTTATTATGAGAGGCTCAAAATGATAGAAGGGTAATTTACTTATTATATCAAAGTTGCCGCCTTGTATAATAGTATCAATAGTTTCAATATTTGCGTTCAACATATAATATCTAAATTCTTCTGTATTTAGCGGGGCATTCTTTAAAAATATAGACAACTTCTCAGCACTAAAATAGTATATCAAACGAGGATCTATATAGCTCAAGTGTGTTCTTATAATCTCCTTAAAAATATCTCGAGACAAGTGTTCTATTATGTTAGGTGTTAGAGATAGCGTGTTATGTTCTAGAGCCCTTTTAAAGAGCTCTAAATTATATATGACATCTACGGATAATTTTTCTAGTTCATATTTTTCTCTAGCATTCCTATCGGTGTCATCCGCGTAATAATGACGCATACCCTGTATATATAATGCTTGTAATTCCAAATAATTTTTGGATTTCCCAAATAGCCCTCGTGCTATACATTTCCTATCTAGCATCTTCTGTAGGTCTATGATACCATAGAGTATCCCCATATCACGAGGCTCCATCATTCTAGTTAGCTCTTCAACCTGTTCTCGTTCATATCTATTATAATCCTTGATATGATATTCAACCTTATTTTCCATCTCAATAAATTTATTATAACGCTCTACGACCATAAGGGTATCCCCTGACGATAAGTTCGCTACACCGTTGCCTTGCTCGCCCCTAATAAACTTATAAAGCAGCCCTTGGCTATTTTTAAAATAATAATACTCTATAATATATTGATATATAGGGTAATGCCTTTTAAAAGTTTCCCATATTGATACATCCATTTTAAGTTCCTCTATAAGTTGCCTTATAGGATACATACTGCGAATACTAGCATCTATTTTGGTATAGTAGTAATAACAGAAGACATTCCACAAGGTTAGTTCATCGCCTCTAGCGTTTATATCGCTACCATATAAGTAGCCTAGTATTATACTCAACTCCTGTAGATACTCGTTGTATTTTAATTCGCTAATCATTTTGTCATTCGCTATTCTATTAATATCTGTGCTGCTACCGCTGCTATCGCTGCTACCGCTGCTATCGCAACTTTCATTTATATAGCAACTATCATCTATTCTTTTGTCTCGCAATTGTGTTAGAACAGTATCATAACTGTCTATGTAATATTGTTCGTTATCGCCTCTAATAATAGGCTTATTGCTACCTCTGCTTCTGCTACTGCCTCTGCTTCCTCTGCTGCCGCTACTGCTTCCTCTGCTTCCTCTGCTGCCGCTACTGCTACCTCTGCTTCCTCTGCTGCTGCCGCTTCCGCCACCTCCTGAGATACCAGAGATACCCGATAAGTCTGCTATATGTTTATCAATACGGTCTATTAAATCCCCCTTATATGCTACGACATTCTTCTCTACGAAGTTATTAATGTTATTGATGTTTTCAATAAATTCTATTATTGATTTTAAGATACCTAGTGTTTTTTGTTCGTCGCTATAGGTAGCTTTAAAAGCTACACGGAATAAAGCCTCCGTCGCCTTAACATCTGCTCCGCTATGTAAATTAAACATATCGGCTGTTGGGTTTTCAATAAGATTTATATAATATTCAAGAACATAGCACGGTTTAGTATTAACTACTAAATTATTACCTAGACATTCTTTAACATCGTCAATCAGTCGTTTAAAATCATCTTTAATAGTATTGTAATACGCCTTTATTTTATTATAAAACTCATCAAATATAGCAGTATCATAATAGACGCCCGCAGCGGCACTCGCGGTCGCTCCTGCTGCCGTCGCTTTCCTAATGTCTTTAATATATTCTAGGTGAATATTTATGGCGTTCAGTTCGTTAATATAGAGATTACAAAGGTCTGCGATATTTTCAAGTAATGTCTCGTAATAATCTAGAGATTTAGAGCAAGCCTTGCTCTTATATTTATTTCTTAAGAATTTATTAAAGTTTTCTAACTCGCTACTCTTCACATTCTTCTTCCAGTGTTCTAAAATCGCCAAATAACCCTTCTTCGTATTAAATTCATCTTCAAGCGTCCCAGCACCCTTAACAGTATATCCTAAGTTCCCCCAACTATTACTAAGTTGCGAATATTCAAAAATAGCAAAGGTTTTTAATTTAGTAATAAAACCGTTGGTACCACTACCTGTCGTATATTCCCTTAGTAAAGGTTGTTTATCCTTCAAACTTTCTACGAATACCTTTATATTTATAAAATTATTGTAATATATACCTGTTGCCTCTACGCTTTTTCTCATTTGGTTTATGGTAATGCCCTGTTTATTTGTGTATTTCTCAGTAGTTATTATAGTGCTACTAATATTCAAAAATCTAGGGTCATTTAAAATTAGTTTAACGCCGCTGCTGCTGCCTCCGCTGCTAGCGCTACCAATATTAACAAGCGGATTCTTAAAAAACGCATCAACGTCGCTAGATGATACACCAGATATATCATATAATCCGTAGAATGGTTTTCCGCTACTGCTACCGCTACCGCTGCTATTATAAATAATAGCATAGTCGTCTCTGTGGAGCATATAGAGCCTGCTTTCTTCCTCATTAAAATTTTTTAATATCACTTCCACCTTCAATAAATTACCGCTATACGGCTTCTTTTTCACAACAGTTGTCGTAGGTGCTATATGGCTTTGTTTAGCGGTTATGTGGTTTTGCTGTGCGGTTATGAGAGCCGCTATATTTCTGTCTAAAATATAAGATGATTGTTTTGTCGCCGCTGCTGCCGTCGCAGACGGATTATGTAGCCGGTCGCATATTATTTTAATATTTTTAGAGGACATATTCCAGACATCTATGATATGCTTATTTGCTATTTTAGCCGTGGTATCATATAGGTAGCAAGGGTATATGTTCGTTCCTAGCATAAACGGACACTCTAGGATACAAGCGATATTCACTAAGAACCTATCACAGGTTAGAAGCATTATATTATTAAGATAAACTGGAAGGCAGTTCAAATAACTGGTTATTATCAATTGCCCGAAATCTCCATAGCCTTTTATACACATACAGGTAGTGGTTTTAAACTGCTTCTGCGCCGCCTTATTACCCGCGTTAGACAAATTCTTGATTATATATTCAACAAAGGGCTTATCAAACATCCCTTTATCGTTCTTTAAGAAGGTACAGATGCCCGATACACTAAATCCCTTCTGTCCTATGACGCAACTAGAAGAAACAACTGGTTTTTTAGGACTGCTCGTATTATACAAGGCTATGTTGAGCCTTTTTTGCGTAGCATCTTTCTTCGCAAGCATCTCTTTTTTCTCTAGGTCTGTTCCCGTGCCCTTATCTATATATTCAAATAGGTAGTATTCATCATTATTTCTAAAATATTCAAAAAACGCTTGGTATAATATAAAGCCGATGTTATACATAGTCATCTCGTTGTCGCAAAATTTACATTCAGTCGGGTCATAACTGTTTTTATCATACGCATTATAAGCACATCCTGCCGAATCAATAATCTGCGCTATTGTGGATATTTTGGCGCAGCACGAAACACCGACGATGGCTTTTTGCGTTTTCACTATATCATCCTCTAATTTCTTAGCATTCCCGTCTCTAACCCCAATATCCATACAGTAATAAGTTAAACCAGACAATTCCGTCTGCGAGGTTATAAGTTCAACCTTACTATTAGAAGGGTCTATAAAATTGCTTTTTAAATCCTTCTCTATGGCTCCAAGAGAATAGGGTATAAAATCAACATCAATACCGCCAGAGCATCTATTGCCCTCGTCGTTAAAGTCGTGTTTCTGGTCTATTTTAATGGCTGTAAGCAAGGAAGACATTAGTGTGAGGGTCTTGGCTTCATTAGTTCCATTATAGTTATAGATATTATGAATTAGTTCTAGAGCGAGCGTTTTGTTAGCACAAGCCGCTCCTATAATTGTCCCAACCTTGCTATTCTTTGCGTGATAGGCTTTTAATTTCGCCTGTATCTTTGATATATATGCCTTGGTAATACTAGCGTTATCAATATGTATTTTAGAAGACATTTATATACTATACAGTTCAACACGGTTTAACTCTTAATAATAGTAAAGGAAAACATTTAGGAGGATAAATAAAAGTATTTAGATACATACAGTAATACTATATTATATACAAAGGTTTGTATAGGGACTGTAGGGTAAGTTGCGTTGAATATATATTCTAGATAATATGAGATATTTTTATAGAAAAATAATTGTATATGTATATAATAGAATTTACTTTAATATAGATGAGTGATAATAAAGCTATAGAACTTGATATAAGAGGTTTTGTTAATCAAAATTTTGATAGTAATAATCTCTACAACAATTATTCAACAAATAATTTTAAAGAACTACTAGATAATTATCAAAACTATAATATGATAGAGGTTGAAAATAATAATATGCCTAATTTTACTTATGATGCTAGGAATTATTCTCAGGATAGTAGATTAATAGAATATAATGAAAATAATGAGTTAAACCATTTTAATGTGGATGGTCTTAAAACCATTTTAAATAACGCAGTTAATAGCGCTTTTACAAAAAAATACGGCGTATTATCAAAAATAACATTAAAAGGTAAGATAACAGGGGTATATGATGGAGATGGAGGCAATACAAAAATAAAGAAAGAGATACTAGGCAAAGAACGATGTATCTATAAGAAGGCTGGAGACCGCAAAGAGTATGTTAAATATAAGGGAGACTTAATAACCGTTAAGGATTACAAGAAGATTATTAGTGTTAAAAAAACAAAAAAATAAAGTACCCCTAGTATCCTCGCTACTTTAACCATTCTCTAACCTCCTCCCTACTAGTAGCAGTCCTATCATAAGTGCTCCAATCACTAATCTTTCGCTTAATAGGATTAGAGAACTCGTCATCTGGTAGGAAAAAAACCTGCGTGGATGGTCGCCCATAGGTATAAAACTCTTTCACTTTAAACTCTTTAGCCAAAAAGAAAAATACTCTGTTTAGCCGTTGCCTCAATAGCGTAGTGGTCGCCTGACTTTTAATTTGTAGTTTTTTAATAGCCTTTATAATAGCATCATCAATAAAGTATGTTGATGATAAAAGACCTTCTGTCGTGGTATCCAGACCTCGGTTCAATATTTTCCTTATTATCGTTATTGGAACCCCTTTTTGCTTTAGCAGGTCTTCTGTTTTTTTATCCATAATTTTACTACTGAGTTTAAAGAGTTCTCCAGTTGTAGCCTCCGTATTTGTATTGTAATTTATGAAATAAGCCCTAAACATCCCTATAACCTCTGCTATATTATTGAAACCAAAATGCGGATTTGCTAATCTATCCTTTATTTCTGCCTCATATGCTTTTTTCTGCTCGCTGTCTAGGTAATTCCTAGTATCACGCAGCAATAGGTAAAGCATCGCACTACCAGTTCTACCGGCTCCAGCTAAGCAGTGCACAACGATACTATTTTCACTCTTTGAAGTATCTTTTATCTTTGATATCTCATTCCACGACCATAAGTAGCCAGCAGTCATATCTTTAATTTTTATGTCATAATAGAGCCCGTTCTTTAAGTGCGCTAATTCTCTAGGTGTTAATGGTTCATCACCTTTATTATTTTTACTTTGATACTCATCAAGAGTATATCTTTTCGCAATATCCCACATTAGAGGTTCGCATTCTCTATCATAAGGGTTGCACCCTATACCAAGATTCATTCTGTGGTTTTGCCTGTTTATAGCATCAGCACAACCTTGTAAATCTGCTAAGTTGTATATCTTCATATGGAATAAATAAACCATAGTGTTAAATAAGAGTTCCCTATTAAATTGATGAGGCAGTTGCATCCCAAACAAATACAATTTATTATTAGGTTGATAAATGCTATTAAAACCCAAGGGGTCAGGATATGGGAACTTGCTAGGATCAAAACCACGAAATATATCACTAATACTAATATTATTTTCATATATTTTTTCACGAAGTAGAATTTTGATATCATATGCTTTTTTAATAATATCGGTTGCGTGTTTAGTAGCGAAATTAAAGTAATCCTTTTCGTAATCGTAATCTGTATAACCATAACTGTCTTTTCTTGTTTTGTCAGCACCGTCTATATATTTCTTCATCTCCTGAAACAAAAATTCACCATAGACCTGTTCTTCAGGTGTTAGATTGAGTGAGCGAGGGGTGCCTACACCACCTATACTGTGCCTTCTAGCAATTCTAGCACCACTTGCTACGCTAGCGCTTTTGCCTGTTTTTTTTCTGGATTGTTTTAATAAGTGTTTTGTTGTAATAGTGCGTACTGATGTTTCGTTGTTATAAAGTAGTTCTGCTTCTTCATTACTACCATCAACCATTATATTATACCATATTCCCCACAGCCTGTTCTTAAGAGCCTCTTTTTCTTTATCACTAGCCTTTTTAAACTGCTTTTGTAATTCTTCCTCTGTGTTGAATTCATCTTCTAAAAATACTCCTATCTCTCTAAGCAACATATCATATTTTATGTATTCAGGAGGCTTCTTATGATTTATCGGGTTTCCATCTTTATCTTTATTCTTCCCAGTATTAATGCTATGTGATAGGTAAGTGAATTCAGTATTTGCTTCAAATCTAGAAGGCACTATAAGAACACCTTTCTCTTTTTCTGGAAACAAGGTATCTTTAATATAATAATTCCTTGTTTGTTGGGATGCTCTTGGTGTCGGTGATGCTCTCGGCGATGCTTTTAGAGAAGGTGGATCCATCATACCCATAAAATCAACAGGGGCTTGGGTTCTTCTAGATGATACTGATGTTTTTCCTCCTCTCATTTTCTATTATATAGAAATATAAAAACAAAGGTATTAATGAAGTATATGATAATTTTAAAGATTAATTAGGTTCCTCTTGCTGAGGAACTTGAGACGGGTCCTTTTTAACTTTTAGAGCGTATTTTATACTTTCTTCTACAGAATGCCCTAATGCATCTGCTACCTCTTTTCTTTCTAGAAAAGAACCACACCTATTATTGATAGTGGTAAGATACATTCTTCTCAAGTTAAGGGCACCTATTTTTTTCTTATATATTTTATTCATAAGAGCAGAGAACTTATTGCTTAATACAGGTGCTGAATACTCTCTACCGAAGATATACCCAGACTTGGGGAGTAATTCAAGGATTTCACTAGGTATTTTAATGGTGCTTCCTTTCTTATTTTTGGTGTTCGTTTCCTTTATATACATATATTCATCGTCAAAGTAGTTATCATCCCTTACACCATAAGTCATATTACGGTAATCGTCAAGCCTTCTAGTAGGGAGCAAAGTCATTAATAGATACATTATTTTTTCATAATTATCTGTAAGTTTAGAAGCATGCTTGAGTATTTCTTGCTTATCAAAACTGATTATATCTTCCTGCTTAATGACTGTTTCGTTTCTTCTAACGCCTTCAGCGGTCTCTATATTCCTCTTGATAGGGGCTAGTATTTTAATCAATTTAACAAACCCAGTAATCTTTGTAAATATCTTACAAATGTTAGGTATGGATTTAAGTTCATTTTTCTTAATGTAATCAAGCCTTTCATAAAGATACTTAAACTCTTCTTGGACTGCTTTCTTATTATAATCTTTTCCTTGGATAGCATCAATAATATCTTGCGATAGTTGTAATCCTGTCATACGGCTATGGAAAGCACGGAGTTTGCTAGTGTATGTAATGATGGTTACCTCTTTCAAATCAACCTGCTTTGCTTTCTTAGGCTTATATTTTAATGCGGTAGTGTCTATATTAACTACCAAATCTGGTTTGCTTACGATACTCTCTGTTTCTGCTGCTTTCTTTGCTCTCAACTTGCGTTTATCCTCGTTTCTCTTCAGTCTCTTTTCTTCTTCGTTCATTATTATATACACTATTAAGTTAATGTGTATATATCAATTTTTATTTATATGCTTAATATGTCTAGAATAATTTAGCGTGATTTTGGAACCTACACTTATGATATGTTCTTACAAAAATAAAATCTAATACATATTAACTCATATACATTTATTCAGCAATTTTATATATATACTTTTGTTGCTCCGCTAATGTATGCCCTGCTTTTAAAGCCTCGTCTTTCAACTCTTTAAATGTAGCGTTGTCGTTATTGTTTATTTGAGTGATGTATATATGCCTTATGTTATTTGGTGTATAAATCATATTATATATCTTCATAGTTATCTTATTAAATCTAGATGTTAGCGTTGATTTATCAACTAAACGCCCTAATACATATTTATTATTTTCTACCTTGCTTACTAACTCCATTAAAGACGGGGATAAATCTAATACTATTTTAACCTTATTTTTAGTTTTATTTATATACCACTTATCACCTAGTATATAATTTATGTCTGTTAAGGAGGGTTGGTCTGCCGCTTCTGCTGCGGCATCTATCTTTATAGTGTGTTGTAAATCAAATAACCGTCTATGTAATAGCATAGTAAAACAATATAGGATTTTGTCTTCATTATTAGGTAATAGTTCAGCGTTTTTATATACTTCGGTTTCTTCAAAGTTTATTTTACTTACTGCTCCTTCTTTCAGCTCCTCTATATTGCTTCGTTCCTTTTGATAAATTGCTTTTGATAGTTGGACGATTGGATATAATCGCTTCTCCTCATCAGTCATTCCTCGTATTCCTCTAAATATGCTGAATAATATATGAATAGTCTTAAAGTATTTAACTAAGATTTTGTCATAGTTATTCACTAGAATTGGTTTAAATATTTTTGCGGTTATCTGCGATTTATAGGGTTTCTCATTAATCTTCTTTATTATTTCAGCATCATCGGGTAATATTTCACCCGTATATTCCTTGTAAAATGCTTTAATATAGGCAATATATTTCTCTTTGGTCTGTGGTTGTTTAGGTTCTGTCTTCTGCGTAGGTAGTTGTTTAACTGGTTTAATAGCCTTTAATACTTCTATATCTGGTATCTTGTTTTTAATATTTGAGATTGCTTTATTATCAACTCTATTTTTTTTTCGCGAGGCGTTGAGTTTTATCTGGTTCTTGTCTCTATATTTCTGTTGTGATATTCTATGGCTTTCTTTTTTTGCGTCAGTCATTTTTCTAGGTTTAGCGTTATATTATAAGTATATATAATAATATTGCCTTATATCATTTTTTAAGTTTAGAGTGATTAGGTAAAAAAATGAAGGATATAAATAGGTATGAATAAGGGAACAGGAAGAGATAAATCATTAGATAAATCATTAGATAAAGCATTAGATAAATCATTAGATAAAGCATTAAATAAATCATTAGATAAATCATTAGATAAGTCAGGAAGTTCA
>Ga0209191_1000057_pt1 | contig 91083 bp, 95 predicted proteins | sample S_130626_EF_Meta_FD_187320 | JGI IMG/M metagenome (GOLD analysis project Ga0209191, IMG submission 187320) | Freshwater microbial communities from Lake Simoncouche, Canada to study carbon cycling - S_130626_EF_MetaG (SPAdes) (version 2) | ecosystem: Environmental > Aquatic > Freshwater > Lake ...
AACAATATGCTTACAACACAGAGGACTTCTCATCCTTAAGACACATAAACTTCAGTTCCCGCACAGCAGTGAGATGGGCTAAGTTATATACAATTTCTCGGAGCTGGAAGTAGAAAGCTGAAGAGTGTGTCTTTTATAGTCAGGTGGTGAAAATATAAGAAACACAAGGACAGCGTAATAGCTTATAAAAAGGTTTCCGAAAAAGTTGCAGGGGTAGTTCCTGCCCTGACTACCATATTTATGTAAGCTTGGCCACAAGAATAAATATGACATAAATTCTTAAAGCAGAAAGGTAAGGCTTGCCACACAGCGATGAAAGTGTGGCTCTTTAAATTCTTTAAAATGAAAAAACTAGGAACATTATTTTTAAACAAAGAAGATAGTCAATGGACTGTTAAAGAAAAAATAGGAGAACATGAAATGCTCCATTCACTATATTTTGAAGCTGAATCAGACACTTTTTTATCCTTACTTAAAGATAATTCTAAAGTAATTTTTGTTTTAGTCGATGAATTTTCTAATCCTGAACTATTTAAAAATATTCCCTTTATGGAAGGGAATTACAAAGCTAAATTAATTTTTTAACCTTAAAAATTTACTGTATGAAAGTAGAGATTATTATGAATGGAACTATTAAAATGGTTCACATTCCTGAAAATGAAATGGAAGAAATGGCACTATCAATGATGGCTAAAAACGAAGTAGAAGTTACTTACGTAGATCGTGTTACTCAAATTCTTGATAAACAAGTAGAGAAACATTTAGTTCTTAAACCAAAAACAAGAATGACTGATGAAAAGTATGAAAAGAAAATTAATTAGTCATATTGGACATTGCCAATAGGGAATTAAAAATATTCTTCAACATAATCAAAAGTTTTACTACAAAAGAAAAACTTATTATTTCCGTAAACAGATTGAAATAGCTAACAGATTATTAAAAAAATTAAAATAGTATGACACCAAAAGAAAAAGCAAAAGAGCTTGTGTTTAAGAAATTTGGATGCTCTAAAAGGTATGCATTACTAGCAGTTCATGAGATAATAGATAATTATGAAGAAAGATATAAATATTGTAATAGTAAAATTTATTGGCAAGAAGTTAAACAAGAAATAGAAAAATTATGAAAGCAAAACTGATTAAGAAAGGAAATGAATACATTCTCAATCCGTCAATAGTTGGTCATAAACTATCCAAACAAAACTGTGATGAGATATTCGGAGTATTTGATGTTGAGAAGTTGGCTGAGGAATATTGTATTCATGAACCTAAAAATGTAATAGAATTAAGAGATGTTAATCTTATTAAGCTAGGTTTTAGAGATGGCTTCAACAAAGCAATGGAGTTGAATAAAGACAAGGTGTTTACTTTGGAGGATATGAGAAAGGCTTATTTTCAAGGAGATTATGATGCTTTTTTAGAGGGGGGTTATACTAAAAAGGAAAATGATTTTATCCAATCCCTCCAACAACCAACAGAAATTGAAGTTAAGATTGAGATGGAAGAAGTACAAGAAATATACAGAGATGGAACAGTTAAATGGGAGAGATGCCCAAAACTTGACTCATCAGGGTGTTTAATACTTAAAAAGATTTGATATGAAAAACATACATTTAATACCAACAGAGAAAGCAAGTAGGTTAGGGTATCTAACTAAAAAAGGAAAAGAAGTCTTTAAAGATTTAAGGTTATTTGACAGATTTATGCCTAATATATTGGATAGTGAAAATCAAAACATCTACATCACTTCTGATGAAGAAATTAAAGTGGGAGATTGGTATTATTTACCAAGAACAAATTCAGTTCATGAATGTGTTGAAGACCCAACAGAATTAAATTTAGAAAGAAGATTGGGTATTGCTAAAATTGTTCTAACAACAGACCAAGACTTAATAAAAGATGGTGTACAAGCTATTGATGATGAGTTTTTAACATGGTTTGTTAAGAATAGTGAGTGTGAAGAAGTTGAAACATATTCTTTAGGTATTCAAAATGTTGAAACAGGAGAAAGTGGTCATTATAAATATGAAATCATCATTCCACAAGAAGAACCTAAACAAGAAACACTTGAAGAAGCAGCTGAAAATAATTATCCATTAGAAATTTGGTCAGAAGAGCAATCTTTAATAAGAAAGTTAGCTTTTATAAAAGGTGCTAAATGGATGCAGGAACAAATGTATAGTGAGGAAGAGCCTGATTATGAAAAAATTAAACAAGCCTTGATTGAATTTAAAAAAACGCCAATGACATTTGTTCCTGATGAAAGAATGTATAGTGAGGAAGAAGTTTGGAATATGTGTAATGAATTAGCATCTTATTTTATTGATGGAGATACTTTTGATTTACAAGAATGGTTTAACCAATTTAAATAAGAATAATATGAAAACAGCAGTAGAATGGTTAGAAAATGAGTTGTCAAGAATTGGTTTAACTCATTCGGTAATTGGTGATAAAATAAGCCAAGCCAAAGAAATGGAGAAGCAACAAATGAATTGTACATGGGATGATAGTAGAATCAATAAATGGGGTGATGATGATTTAGGTAAAAAAACATCATTCAATGATTACTACAACGAAACCTTTAAATCATAATAATATGAGCAAAATATTAGAATTATCAACACCAAAAGGTAGATTAAAAGAAGGTCAATTTGTCACTTACAAAGGTGATGAAAATGTAAATGTTTATACTATTGTAGATACTGAAACAATACAAGCATTTTACCCTTCTGAAGATGGGAGTCTAATTGAAATTAAGATTGAAGACTTATCTTATTAATAATTAAAATTTAAAATAGAATAATATGAAAAAACAAACACCTGTAGAGTTTTTAATAAAAGAATTTAGTGATCTTCTTGGCCCATTAGACACTAAACCAATGCAAGATTTATTAATGATGGATTCAATAAAAAGAGCCAAAGAAATGGAGAAAATACAGATAATTGATGCTTATAATGAAGGTGATAATAATGGAGCTGATAGAATTTATTATCATAGTAATAGAGATGATAAATCAGCAGAACAATACTACAACGAAACATTTAAATCAGAATAATATGAAAGAATACAGAAAAAATGTATAAAATAATATGCAAAAGCATATAAAACAGCCAAAAAGTACAATATAATATGCAAAAACGTATAATATGGGAAAGATAATATTAGAGTTTGACTCTGTAGAAGAAGCAGATGAAGCTAAAACAGCAGTACAAGCTGGAGATTGGAAACAAGCTATGTGGACTCTTGATCAAAAACTTAGAAGCATAGTAAAATATGGTGGATACAGTGATGAAGAAAGAGAATTTGCTGAAAAGTTAAGAGAAGAAATAAGAGAAATATTGAATGATGATGGTTTAAAACTAGATTAATATGGCAGAAAAGAAAAAGAATTATCCAAAATTTAAGATTGTAGAAGATATAATGACAGGTTTTCATGTGATGAAGAAAACATCATGGTGGACACGTTGGAAATACGTTAGACGTAAGACTGCGCCTTTTTTAATTTGGAGATGGGATACTCGTAAAGGAGCTCAAGCTTACATTAATTTAAAAGGTCATGGCAAAAATAAATAAATTATCTGAAAAGCTTGAAAAGCGTGGAAGAAAAGAAATAATCTACATGAAAAATATGTGGAAAATAATGACTAGCAGCAGAATAATTCCTCGATATGTAGGAAAAAGAGTTAATAACGAATTTTTAGAAGATAAATGGGATCAATAAATTTTATAAAAGATGGCCGTGGATGGTCAATGAGAGAAGTTTTTAAAGACTTACAAGAAGAAGCTAGAATAGAATATGGAGATGATTCTTATAATGGCAAAATTAATAATTGCCCAGGAGTTCATGATTGTACTAGAGAGTTTTTAGAATCTAAGTTAGACCTTGATGAATTTATAGAAAAGAAACTGGAAAATATGACCAAGTTTGAACCAGGTTTAAGCGTATGTGTTAGAAAGCCTGTACTAAATTCTAATAAAGTAAAGTCAAAGGTTGACCATATTGTAACTCCTGGCACTAAGAAATGGATTCTTAAGTATCAAGTAGAGTCTCTTTCAAGTGATGATTATAGAACTCCTAGTTTTTTAACAAAAGGAGAAGCTGTTAATTATGCTAGAGAAATGTCCGAATTACATCGAGCTACTTACAAAGTTTCTATGATAAAAGAACTTGAAAAAGGAGTCAATAAGGTAGCAGAAATATCGTATAAACCGTCTAAAACCGAAAAAGAGGGCCAATTTGTTTTCTTTGGAGTTGTTCCTGATTAATTATGATTTATTTGGTAACTAACCAACAGGAAATGTTTACTCCTGTTGGTTATTCTATGGCAACTGTAGAAGATTCTATTAATTATCTAAAAAATTTAGATGTTTTAGGCTTTGATACAGAAACTATGGGATTCGACCCTTATACTAAACAATTGTTGTCTATGCAGATAGGTGATGCTGAGCGTCAATATGTAATTGATTGTATAACTGTAGACCCAAAACGTTATAAAAAGCTGTTAGAGAAGAAAGAATTGATAATGCATAATGCAAAGTTCGATTTAAGATTTCTCTATTATCAAGGAATTGTTCCTACTAAAGTCTTTGATACTTTCCTTGCAGAAAGAATCTTAACTACAGGTATTGATACAGCTAGAAGAAGTTTGGATGCAGTAGTATATAAATATTGCAAAATTGAGCTAGATAAAACTGTTCGTGGAAGTATTCATAGAGAAGGCCTAAGCACTAGAGTAATTAAATATGCTGCGGATGATGTAAGATATTTACATCAAGTAAAACGTAAACAAGAAGTTGCTCTAGAAGAAAAGCAATTGCAAAGAACTATGTCTTTGGATAATAAGTTTGTGCGTGTATTGGCTTATATCGAGCATTGTGGTATGTATATGAATCCTACAGATTGGAGAAATAAATGCAATGATGATTTATTAAATCTAAATGCTGTTACAGAGAAACTTGATGAATTTATTCTTGATAACAGTGATGTGTATTCTAAGTATATTGATAATCAATTATCTCTGTTTTCTGAAGGAATCAAATGTAAACTTAATTGGGCTTCTTCTAAGCAAGTTATTCCTTTTATGCAATCTTTAGGAGTAGATACTTTAGTGAAAGACAAAGAAACTGGCTTAATGAAACATTCTGTTGATAAGAAAGTTTTGGGACCACAAAAGAAAAAGCATCCTATTATTAGCACTTACATTGAGTATACTGAATGTCAAAAAGTTGTGAGTACTTATGGTGAAAATTGGTTTGATTATATTAATTCTGCAACAGGAAGAATACATACCAATTACACTCAAATTATGAACACTGGTAGATTATCTAGTGGCCAAAAAGGTAGACCTAAACAAGGAATAGCTCAATTGCCTAATATGCAAAATGTTCCGTCTGATTCTACAACTCGTTCTTGTTTTCAAGCTGAAAAAGGTAATATGCTAATTGTTAGTGATTACAGTGGTCAAGAGCAAATTGTCTTAGCCAATAAATCTTTAGATTCTGACCTATTGGAATTCTATTCTAAAGGGTTGGGAGATATGCACTCATTTATTGCATCTAAGATATTTCCTGATTTAAGCAATCTTTCATTAGATGAAATTAAAGATAATCATAAAGGAAAAAGACAGATTGCAAAAAGTGCTGGTTTTGCCATAAATTATGGCGGTACAGGCATTACTATTGCTCAAAACCTATCTATCTCTATTGAAGAGGGCGATGAAGTCTACAAGGCTTATTTTAAGGCATTTCCTGGATTAGCTAATTACTTTAAACAAGAAAAAGCCCGCGCATTAAAGTTGGGGTATATTCAGTTTAATAATGTAAGTGGTAGAAAATGCTTTATTCCATTCTTTGAAGATTATGAAAATTTGCATAAAGAAATTTACGAAACTGAAGGATTTTGGGATGAATATAAGTTGGAAAAGTCAGAAAATTCTCCTACTTTTATAAGCTATTACAAGCCCAAAGTTCGTGAGTATTTTATGAAGCGTGGAGATATTGAAAGAATGTCTTTGAACTATCCTATTCAGGGCACTAGTGCTGACATTACTAAATTAGCAGGTGTTTATTTCTTTGAATATTTAGAGCAAAATGATTTAATTTTTAAAATCTTAATGCCTAATGTAGTTCATGATGAGTGGTTAGTAGAAGCACCTGAAGATATGGCTTCAGATATTAGTAAAATCTTGCAAGACTGTATGGAGAAAGCAGGTTTAGTATTTTGTAAAACTGTTAAATTAAAAGCAGAACCTCTTATCACTCGTATTTGGACACATTGAGGACAGTATATTTTAATACTGTCCTTATTAATTTTATTTATACATTTACAAGAAAATATGAAAAAATGAATAATAAAATTTGTAGTCAATGTAAAAAAGAAAAATCTTTAGAGGAATTTCATTCTGGTACAGGTAAAATGAGAAAACGTTCTCAATGTAAAACTTGTTGTAAGCTTTTATATGATACTCCAGAAAGATTAGAAAAAAATACTAAAAAACGAGCTGAAAAAAGAAAAAATGACCCTACTTATAGAAAAAGAGAACAAGAATTAATGAAAATTAATAATAGAAAAAATCCACTAAAATATTTAATTAAAATTGCTAAAATTAGAGCAAGAAATAAAAATTTAGAATTTTCTATTACAGAAGAAGACTTAATACTTCCCACAATATGTCCTTTACTAAAAATACCTTTACAGATAAATGAAGGTAAAAAAGAATATAATTCTTTTTCTATAGATAGAATTAATAACAATAAAGGATACATTCGAGGAAATGTTTGGATTATTTCTGTTAGAGCTAATTGGCTTAAAAATAATGCCAGCATAGAAGAATTAGAATTACTAGTAAACAACTTAAAAAAATGGCAGCATTAGAAAAAAAAGAAAGACGTAGAAAAGTAATTGGAGCTAAATATTTAAGCCTAGAATTTGATGCTAGAATACAAGAGCTTAAAGATGAAATTGAGCTTTTAGAATCAGTTCGTCCTTTATATGAATACTTTTTAGCAATTAGAAGACAGCAAAATAGTTACATAGTTCAAATGAGAAAAATAGTTGCAAAGCAATTAATTAGTGAAGGATTTTCTAATTCTGAAGTATCTAGAATTGTTTGTCGAGATCATGCAACGGTAATTCATTTAAGACGAAAGCAAAAAAGTGCTGACCTTGTTGTAGAAGAAGTAGCTAATAATTACAAAAATTGGATAGAAAACAGAGAATATCCTGTAACTTATACAAAAGTTGTTCCAAATTATTTAGCATCTACTGGATTTACTACAGTAACTAAGTATAAACTAAAAAAAATTGAGGAATGTCCTTAGAGAAAAGAATAAGTATTCAAACAGAAGCTACTCAAAAGATTATTGAAAATAAGTTTAAAGGTATTGTAGACGTATCATTTCGTGTTGGTAAAACCAAACTAACTATTGATGCATTAAATACCGTTACTAAGGATATAAATGTGTTGATATTAGCTCCAGGAATACCTATCCTTTCTTCTTGGAAAGAGGAGATTATAAAGTGGAAGCTTAATGCAAATGTTAATGTAACTTATCTTTGGAGTAATAGCATTAAAAAAGACAACAATCTGTATCATTTAATTATTGCTGACGAATGTCATGCATATAATAAAATGGTATTACTGCACTTAAGAAAACATCAATTAAGAGGTACTAGAATTTTAGGATTAACTGGTACTTTAGACCAAGCAGCTGAGTTTAATTTGCATAACATTTTATCTATTAAACCAATTTATCAATATACTTTTGAAGAAGCAGTTGAAGATAAAATTATTGCTGATTATTCAGTTACTTGTATTGGTGTAGACTTAGATGATGAATTAGAAGTTCATGTAATTGACTCTACAAGACCTGCTGTAAGCGAGAAAAAAGCCTATGAACATTGGGATAGACTTTACAATGATGCTGTAAAGAAAGGAAAATATAAAAACCTTCGTTTCTATATGTCTAAACGTAAAGACATTATCTATACTTCACAGACTAAACTCTTGACTACTTTAGATGTTGTAGATAAGCATAATAGATGCTTGATTTTTTCAGCAAGACAAGAAATTGCAGACAAAATAGGAGATGGACAATTCCATAGTAAATCCAAAAAAACGCTAGAGAAATTTACGAAAGAAAAGTTAAATAAACTTTCCGTAATTAGTATGATTTCTATGGGAATTACTCTACCTAAATTAAAAGTAGCAATTTTTAATCAAATGAAAAGTGTGGAAGCTCTAGCTCTTCAACAAGCTGCTCGTATTCTAAATTTAGAGGATGGAACAAATGCACAAATCTTTATAGTGTATTTGAAAAATACTCAGGACGAAGTGTGGATGAGAGATGCTATTAAAGGCTTTCAAAAAACTAAAATTAATTGGGTATGAAACTAAATGTCACAGTAGATGAAATGGTAAAACATAAGCTTTTACCTAATCAAGTAATGCTACTATTATTTCTTTATCATAAAGATTTTGTTTCTTGTAAAGATTTATTTAGTAAAGAACTTTCTCTAGAACTACGCAATAGTCTAGTAAATACAGATTTTTTACTATCAGATGAAAGTACTTTATTTAAAGATACTATCATTAGTAAAAAGCATGTAGAAAAACTATTAGGCATTCGTGGAGACCAAGTTAATTTTTGGGAATTTTATAATTGTTATCCTGTTAAAGTAGGAGCAAGAGTCCTTCGTGCTGCTGGTCCTGATACTCAGATTGCTCAAAAGCATGAGAAAAAGTATTTAGCTCGTGTTAAAACTTTTGCTGCTCATGAACAAGCTATAAAGGCTATTACAATTTTTGTAGCTAAGCAAAAACAAGCAGGAAAGCTATCTTTTTTACCTAATATGGAAACAGTAATGAATAATTCTATGTGGGAACAATGGGATGCTTTAGTCGAAGATGTAGGCACAGAAAGTAGTAATTGGACAGAAGATTTTATTTAATATGGAAGAAGTACAAAAATTAGCATGGTCTGTAATTTGGTTATTAGGTTTATCATTAATATTAGCAGGATTTGCAGGAATTTATAAATATCAAGTTTTTAAAGTAGATATTTTAATAGAATCTATTAGCTCTCTTATTATAGGAATTGTAGCTTTTATATTAGGAGCTTGTTTACATGATAAAGATTAGTATATGACTAAAATTAATTACTGGGAAAAGCTTAAAGAACAAATTGAAAGAGGTAAAAAAGGTTTAAATACAGGAATTCCTTTTCAAAATTTTGATACTTTAAGTGACCAAATTGACAACATTCAGCAACGTCGTTATGATACAATTTTTGCTGGCACAGGTGTAGGTAAATCAGGTTTTCTTGATTCAACTTATGTTTATGGAGGTATTGATTTTCTTGAGAATAATCCTGGTTATGTACACTCTTTGAAGATTATTTATTATTCTTTAGAAATTCCACCTGAAGACCAAATGGCTAAGTATATTGCTACGCTTATTTGGAAAGAACATGGAATATTAACTTCTACAAAAGAAATTAAATCTCGTGGGAATAGTAATTTAAGACCTGAAGTAGCCAAATTAATTGACTCTTACGATGAACGTTGTGGAGAAATTCAAAACAAGTACATTAAGTATCGAAGCAGTTTGAATCCTGATTTCTTGTATAAGGATGTTATGACTTATGCAGAAAAACATGGTACTATTATTCGAAATCCTGATGGTATTATTATGAATTATATACCCAACGACCCTGGACTCATAACTTTGATTGTTGTTGACCATATTGGTCTTATCGACGAGGGAAAGTATGAAAGTAAAAAAGCTGCTATTGACCAAGCTTCTAAATATCTTGTATTTTTTAGAAATATGTTCAATTTTAGCCCTGTAGTAGTGACTCAGATTAATCGTAGTTCTGAACAAATGGACAGAAGAGAAAACGAGAATTGGATGCCAATGCTAAGTGATATCAAGAATACTGGTAATATCTCTGAAGATTCAAATACTGTAATTGGTCTAGCAAGTCCTTTTAATTACAGTATAGATAATTTCCGTGGATATGATATTACTAAGTACAAAGATAGATTTAGAATTGCTAAAATTTGTAAAAATCGTGACGGTGCAACAGGCTTAGTAGCATCATTTTTATTTATTGGAGAATATGGTGGCTATTATCAGTTACCATCTCAGAATCCTTATGGAACTGAGCAACCTCCTGAATTAAAGAAAATCAATAAATATTATGCCAATAGTAAAACAAGTTAAAGGAGACCTTTTAGCCTTATTTAAACAAGGTCATTTCCCTACAATTGCTCATGGATGTAATTGTGTACAAGTAATGGGAGCAGGTATTGCTAAACAAGTTGCTGAACAGTTTCCTGAAGCATTTGAAGCAGATAAAGAGTTTACATTGCCTGCTTTATACAGACTAGGAGAATATTCAGTAGTTCCTACTCAATACGGAGTTATTTTAAACTTTTATACTCAATTACAGCCAGGTGCTAATTTTGAGTATTGTGCTCTAAAAAATTGTTTAAAAAGACTTTCTATGGAAGCTATTAAACAAGGTACTTACCTAGAATTGGCTGTTCCTTTTATTGGAGCAGGAATTGGAGGAGGAGATTGGAATACTATTAAAAAGATTTTAAATTCTCAAGAGTATTTATTAATTACTGTCGTAGAATATGATCAAGGAACGTTACTTGTGGGTGAAGAAAAAGCTAACGAATCATCCGAATCTTAGAGATTCTAATGAACAGTTGTATTTTGTATATCTTACTGAAATAGGTTACGATTGTGATAAACCTATTAAAGAATTTCTAAAAGATATGAGCAATAGAACAATTCCTTACATTGATGTATTTGGTAGAGCTTCTAGAAAAGTGCAAGAAGAACATCCTCATCTAAGAGGTAAAACTTGGCAGAAAAGAAAAAATAAAAAAGAGCCAGAAATACGTCAAGAAATTAGGGATTTATCCTAAGATTTTGTATCTTTATTATCTAGTAAACAATTTAAAAATCAATACTTTATGGGACAATTAGTGTTCGTGGTTGGAAAATCAGGTATGGGGAAATCTACCTCTCTGAGAAATCTAAATCCAGATGAAACTGTTATTATTAATACGGATCAAAAAGCGCTTCCGTTTAAGCAGTTTAATCAAAAATACAGTGAAGAAAAACGCAATTACAAAAAGACTTCTGATGTAAATGCAGTTATTACTACACTGAAAAAAGTAAATGCGTTGGAGAACGTAAAAACAATTATTGTTGATACATGGTCTCGTATTATGACTGATGCTATCATGAATCCTAATTTTAGAGCAGAAAAAGGCTTTGACAAATGGACAAAAATGGCATCTGCTCAGTATGACCTAATTAACTTCATTAATGATGGAATGAGAGACGATATCATCGTATATCTATTTGCTCATCCAGAAACTCATTATGATGAATCAGGATTCCCTTCTGAGCGTATCGGTGTTCAAGGTAAAATGTTGGAGCGTTTTGTTCCTGAGTCATTTAGTACTATTGTACTTTATGCAGAAATCATTAAGACTCCTGGACAACCTAACAAACATGTATTCAGAACTATATCATCAGGCTCTGATACTTGTAAAACTCCTTTAGAAATGTTTGAAGAGAACACTATCAACAATGATTTGATAGAAGTAAATCAAGCAATTCGTGAGTATTACTCAATTTAGTAAACAATTTAATAATCAATAAAGACAGCAAAAATGCAAGATTTAAACTGGGGAGAACTCCCTACACAAAGAAAAAGAAAAGAGGAAAAGTATTCATTTCCTGTAGTTACAATGTCAGCAATTGAAAAAGTTGGTGCTGGTAGAAAATTTAGTTTTAACAAAGCTGCTCAAGAGGCTTTAGGCATCAAAGGTGGAGACAAAATTGCTTTTGCTTTTCCTGCAAATGGTATCTTTGTTCGTAAGTTTGAGAGTGATCGTTCACTTACTTTGACTCAAACTTGTAGCATTAGTGATAAAAAAACTTACGAGTTTATCGCTAAACAGCTTAATCTTAACATTGAAAAAGAAAACGAATTGTTGTTGACTTCTTCAACTATGGGAGAAGGAATTTTCGAATTGACAGTTTTGCTTCAGCCAATGACATTTACTACAACAGATTTAGGAGAAATTTCTGATGAAGCAGATTTAAGTGCTGATTTATCTTCTATTCCTGCAACTCCTGAAGGAGGAACTTTGTATGAAATGGTAGACGAATCTACAGAGCCTTCTGATGAAATGGTTACAGAAGTTATTGGAGAAGAAGTAGCAGAAATGCCTGAGCCTGAAGATGCAGTAATGGGAGAACCTACAAAAGAAGAATCTGACGAAGACGACGAAGAAGAAGAGTGGTAATCAATTCTTAATTAAATACAAGTGCGAGATTCTCTAAGTTTCTCGCATTTTTTATCAATAATTTTAATCAAATACAAATCAAATGATCAATTTAAATGACGCATCTTATGATGCAAAAGAAGGAGCAGTAATTTTCAACGGAGGAGTTGCTGGAGTAGTAGAAAACTTAGTAGCGTCTGTTACTAAAAAGACTAAAGAGGATAAAGAAAATTCTCCTGAGTACAAATTGAATTTCACAGATGAAAATGGTGGAGTTTGTAGTACTTCTTTTTGGTATGTTACAGAAGCTACTGCTTACAATACTGTTGACGAGCAGATTCAAAAACAAGGTAAAGTGTTGAAACATATTCTTCACGCTATCTATGGAGCTACTTTTGAAATTCCATCTTTTCAAACTGCTCAAGCAATGCTAGACGGTTGTATGAAATTAATCCGTGAAGGTCTTGCTTCAGGAATTAAATTTCGTATTTTTGCTAACTACGGAACTAAAGATTCTCGTAAAAAATACATCCAACCTCGTTCTTGGGTTCCTTTCGTAGAAGCTATGTCTGTAGATATTGCTGCTACAAGATTAAGAGCAGGAGACTTAGACGGAATGACACGCTTGTCTGAAGATTCTCTTGTTCAACCTACTGGTCCTGCTAATGCAGACTCTTTGGTTGATGACGAAGAGTGGTAATTAAAATAACCTCGAGAAGTAGTCTAAGTTAGGCTACTTCTATTTTTTACTTATGGAAGGAGAAATTAACCTAAATTCGATAGTTTATAATAGAATTATAACTAAAGAAGACATTCTAAAACATGTTACTCAAGAGGAAATCTATTCTCTTTATTTAGGAGAAGATATTTCTCAGTTAGGTGTATATCATAGTCCATTAAGAGATGATAATATTCCTTCTTTTGGTCTTTATTTCCACAAAGTTGAGAGAAACACTCTAATGTTTTATGATTTTGCAACCAGAGATTCTGGTGATTTCGTGGTTTTGGTTTGTAAATTGTTTAATTTACCTTATGTAGAAGCCCTAAAGAAAATAGCATTTGATTTAGGGCTTTCACATTTATCTGTGGAAGCAAATAAACAAAACATCCAATACACTAGAATCCTACAAAAAGAACAAGTAAAATTAGGGGTTAAATTAAGAAATTGGTCTGTCCAAGATAAAGCTTTTTGGTCTTCTTTTGGCATCAAAAAAGCAACATTAATTAAGTTTAATGTGTTTCCTATTAGTCACGTTTTTTATAATGATACAGGCGTTAAAACAAGCAGTTTAGCCTATGTATATGCAGAATTTAAAGATGGTATTACTTCTTACAAGATTTACCAACCTTTTGAGACTAAAATTAAAAAATGGATTAATAATGCTAACTATAGTGTTCATCAAGGCTATAAACAATTACCTAATAAAGGTAAAATTCTTATAGTTACAAAGTCATTGAAAGATGTAATGAGTATTCACGACTGTCTAAATATTCCTGCAATTGGTTTGCAATCAGAATCCGTAATGATGAAGGATTCAGTAATGGATGAATATAAAAATCGTTTTGAACACGTAATATGTCTATTTGACAATGATGAAGCAGGTAAAAAGTTGACTGCAATGTTTTCTGAGGCATTTCAAATTCCTTTCTTTTTTGTACCCGAATTGCCTAAAGTTACTGACTTTTCTGATTTAGTAAAATCTGTAGGAGTAACTGAAGCTACTTCTATCACAAAAAAATTAATCAAGAATGAAATTAGAAACCGATAAGAAAATTGGTTTTGATAGTAATATGGGTTTTGATGGAGTAGATGCTTCTATCAGTGCAGATGATATGCACAAATTGTGGGATATCTTACAAGACCCTTATAAGAATTCTATTGGAGCCGTAGTGCGAGAGTATGTTAGTAATAGTTTTGACTCACATGCTGAGGCAAACTTTATTAAACATAACGATTTAACTGCAATTCGTAATGAATATTCTGTGTACAATACTGTACCAGATGAAGAAATTATTGAATTGAAAAAACATTTGCAAGTATTTAATGATGATGCCGTTGCAGTGTCTATTAATACTGATACTTCAGGAGTTTATTGGACAACTGAAGACTTTGGAGTAGGACTTTCTCCAAGTCGTGTAGTAAATGTTTTTGCAAACTATTTAAAGTCTACTAAAGAAAATTCTAATAATGTAATCGGCGCCTTCGGAATTGGTTCTAAATCAGGTTTGTCTTATACAGACATTGTTTTCATACGAACTAGATATAATGGTAAAGAGTATGAGTATTGGCTTCGTAAAGGAGAAAAAGGTCCAAGATTAGAATTTGTATCTGAAATTCCTACTACGGAAAGAAATGGTACTCAGATTAAGATTTACATTAAGATTGTATCAGGTCCGTATTCTTGGAGTAATCCTATGCCTGAAACACTTAGATTTGAGGAAGAATGTAAGAAACAGTTAGCTTATTTTGACAATGTGTATTTTAGTGGAATTTCTATTCAAAATGATTACAAGTTATTTGAAGGTACTCATTGGGTAAAAAATAGTAGTATTGCTCCTTTTTCTGGTCTCCATTTATGTTTAGGTAAGGTTGCTTACCCAATTGACTTTGGAGTTCTAGGAATTGATGCTATTACGTTTCCTGTAGCTTTAAAATTTGATATTGGAGAATTAGATGTTATTCAAACTCGTGAGGATGTTCGATATAATCCTAAAACAAAAGCAGCTATTCTTAATAAGATAGATTTGTTAAAGGAAGAATTTGAAACTCGCTGGAATAGTATTCAATTAGAAACTGATGATTTACAGGTTTATCTAAAAAATAAAGATAAGATTCCTGCTATTGAATTAGATTCTCAAAATACATTACTATTAGAACAGCTATTTCCGCCAAAGTATTTAAAAGCATGGAAATTTATACCATTTGACAAAATTAATTTTAAGTGTCCAATTCTAGAAAATCTATTCTTTGAGTATAATGTATCTTATAGAATGACTTCTCAAAGACTAGTTCCTAATAGTTTTGGAATGGGCTTTGGTAAATTTCTATTTGAAGGTACTTATACTTTTTATCGTATAAAAGAAAATACTACTCCACTAGTAACTAAGTATATTGTTCAAGAACTAGAAGGAAGTAGAGACTGTTATTTAATTAGAAAAACTAAGCACATTTCTTTGTATGCGTACAAAAAGTTTTTAAAACTAGATGACTATCCTAAATCTGAATGGAGAACTATTATTACCACTTATCAAAAGGAAATTCAAAGACTTTTGATTAAAGTTAGTAAGTCTTATGATAAAGTCGTGGTTCCAAAAGAGTGGGGTGCAAAAGATAAAAATAGAGTAGCTATAGATAGAACGCTGTACAATGTAAATGTTCAACAATTACATCATGGTTATAATCTTTATTATACTCAATTGTCTTACAAATGGAATAAAGCTACAGTTTTACATAGTAAAAAACAATATTTAATAGATTCCGTTACAAATAAAGAATCTTTAAATGATGTGACTACTTTGTATTATGCTGCTTTACAATACCGTTTTAAATTAGGAAAACTTCAAAGAAATCCTATTGAACGTGGCGGTCAAATTATGGCTGCTACAGTTGCACCAACTAACTTAAAGCATTTTGAAAATATGAAAAATGTAACTACGGTAGAATCTTTCTTGAATAAGAAAAATCTAATTTTTAGACAAACAATGACTGCTATTAGATTATCTAAAAATGCTAAATTAATGCAACTTCTTAGAACTTCTCGTGACTTGTCTAATATTTGGGAAAATGTTTATTCACCTATAGCAAAAGAATTAATATTCTTGACTAAATATGTAGGAATGGCCTCAGATATTAATAAGAATAGCAAATTTGTAGAATCTTGTTATAGTATAGCAGAAGAGCATAATTCGTGGGAATTTGATGTACTAAATAGAGCTGAAAATCTTCTTAAGTATTTTGAAGGATTAGATTTAATATTGTATTTAAATAATTTAAGTGTTACTCCTGTGGAGCATATTGTACACTATATTCGAAATTACAATAAGTCTAATCGTGTTTCTTTGAGAAAGAAGTTAAATCCTAACTATTATGTAAACTTTAATGCTCTGGAAGTAGAAGCTTTAGCTTCTTTTAAAGATGGTTCAATGGAAAAAATTACTAGTAATTATGTTAAATTATTGTCTAACTAAAAAAATTAAATTATGATAAAAGCAATGCGTGTAGATAAAACAGTTATCTGTTTTATTGGCTCAAAAATGTATCGAAAAGAATGTAGTTCTGATGAAGAATTATTATTAGTTTTCGAGACTATTTCTAATACTAATGAAAACGATGCTGATGAAGTAAAAGCTCTATTGGAGTTGATGGCGGATACAGCAGTTTTACGCCAACAAGAAAAGCAACAGGAAGAAATTGCTAAAGTTGAATTAGAAATAGCAGAACAACAATCTTTATTAGATTGGATGGAATCTATTAAAACTTTGGGAGACGATCACTTCGAGGTAGTGGGAATTCGCCTTTACATGAAGAATATCAACATTACTATTCCTGAATTTTTGGCAAGAGAATTTGCACTTCGTAGAGAAAACAAAGAAGATTTATCAGCAATGATGAATTTTTGGAGACTATGTGCACTAAACTCTGATCCAAGATGTCGTGAGGATTTGTATAAATTCTTAATTAATAACAAATTGAGTTTAACTCCTTCTGGTTATTTTGTTGCTTACAGAAATGTAAATATAAAAAATGAAGGAAATAGAGTAGTAAATGAGTTTGTTTCTGCGCAATGGTCTAAAGTCAAAGCTCAAAAGAAATCTCCTAAAAACTATATTGTAGCTAAAGATTTTGAAATAGACGGATTTGTTTGTATTACTGCAGATAAATGGGAAACTGTTGAAGACACTATTTATGAAGTAGAACATGGAGAAGTAGACGATGATGATGATTATCAAGAGGCTTATATAGAAGAATATACTAAATATTCTTATGTAGGTAATCTTCAAGAATTGTATCAAGAGTTGACTAAAGATAACGAAGAAACTCAAACTGTTTATACTGATGGGTATACAGGTAGAATGCGTATTGTTATTGGAGAACCTGTAAGTATTCCAAGAAGCCAATGTAATGCTAATCCTGATGAAACTTGTTCAAGAGGTTTGCATGCTGCTAATAGTAGTTGGTTAACTAGCGGATATTTTGGCTCTGTAGGTTTAGCTGTTTTGGTAAATCCAATGAATGTTGTAGCAGTTCCTTATACGGATGGAGGTAAACTTCGTTGTTGTGAGTATCTTCCAATTTGTACTATTGAGTATGATGAAAATGGAAAAGTAATTCCTATTGACACTGCTACATTTGAACATGATTATGCTGAGTATACTCAAGCAGAATTAGAAAAAATGCTTTCTACAGTAGAATTGGAAGAACTAAAAGCTCACGATATTATTCCAAAAGAAATCAGTTTAACAGCTTTAAAAGGAATTATCACAGGCCTGGGAGATACTTTATCAGAAATGACTGAAGTTATTAAAAATCGTAAAGTAACCGTGTAAATATGGCAAATACAGAGCTTAAATTAGAGTTTCCTGAATTTATTACCCATATTCCTAAAAACAAAAAAGAGTGGATAAAAATTGGTTACAATAAAATTCATGCATCTGTGCACTATACTACTAGAGCTGCTTTAGTAGCAGCTATGCATGGGTATATTGAAAAACATATTCCTGAAAATTTAACTATAGAGGGACCTGTTGAAACCAAGTTAACCGTATTTGCTCCTATAAATTTTGGAATAATGAAAATGGTAGTAGACAAAAAAACAGGAAAAAGAAAGGTGAGCTGGAATCTAGCGCCCCCTAATTACAAACCTAACTGGGATATTGGTAATCTAGCTTTAATTTGGCTTAAGTGTTTAGACGATGTACTAATTAAGAAAGGTATTTTACCTGACGATACTGTAGAGCATCTTCAAAGAACTACTTATGAGTTTATTCCTATTACAAATTTTAAAGATAGAAAATTGGTTTACAGTTTAAAAACAATTAAAAGAAGAAGAAATGGATTATAAATCATTACCTGGTACTAATCAAAGTATCCTAAAAAAGATTTTAGATCATCCTAAGGATTATCTAAAAGCAAAAGCACGTCAAGAAAGTCCAGAAGAATCTACAGAAGAACATTTTGTATTTGGCAGTATGGTAGATATGATGTTGCTATCTTCTAGAGTTGAATTTGATACTAAATTTGAAAGAATTCCTGATGATGTAAAATGTAGTGATACTATAAAAGCAATTGTTAATGGTATTTATAGTGAATTATCAGACAGTAATGTACCAGTAACAGATGCTGGTTTACGACCTATTATACTAAAGTATTGTAACGAGTTTGGTTATCAAGGTAATTGGAAAGACGATACTAGAGTTGATAAAATTATCAAAGATGGTAGTGAATATTATGATATTCTAGTTCGTGGAGTAAATAAAACCTTAGTTACAGAAACTGAATATGCTAACGCAGTAAATTGTCTTATGGCCTTAAAATTTGATGCATTTACAAGACAGTATGTAGATAAGAAGTTTGAAAAGAACAATGTCGAATTCTTAGATAGATTTATTATTCAATTTGTTCATAATGGCAGAACTATAAAAGGCGAGTTAGATAGAGTTGTTATTAATCACACTAAAAAAACTATTACACCTGTAGATTTTAAAACTACAGGGAAAACTGTTAAAGGATTCAAGTATGATTTCTGGAAATATCGTTATGATTTTCAAGCTGCTGTATATAAGTTAGGCTTGTTAGCTCATCCTGATATTATTGAACTATTGAATAAGGAATATTCTTTGGAAAACTTTGTTTATTGTGTAGTAGAAAAGAATTTGGTTTATAATCCTATGAATTTTGTGGTTCCTTCTGCTGTTGATAACATCGGTTTACATGGTGGATTTCTAAGCAATGGCCAAGAAGTAGAAGGTTTCTTTGCTGCATGTGCTAGATTAGACTTTGCTGAGAATAATGATGCTTGGGAATATCCAATGGAGTATTATCAACTAGAGGGCGCAACTTATTTAGAAGTTTAATTATGGTAAAATACAACAAAACTGCTACATTTTTATTTCCTTTATTGGAAATACCTAAAAAGTTATTTACTTGTGATGTAAGATTTCCTTGGGGTAGATTAAGATTTGACCAAAGATTTCTTAATGCATTTATGACTGATGCAGGTATTTCTAAATATAAAGAAAATCACATTTTTGTGGTTTGTAGAAATTTTAGAGATGTACATTTTGATGGATTTTACAACACTTTGCAAAGTTTCCCTAATTATGTAGATGATTATGAAAAAAATGGTCTATTAATATTAGTCTATACTATTCCTGAACACAATATGGAGGATTATTTATTATTAGTAAATGGTAAATACTCTGAAATAACAGAAATTTCTAAACAACTTATTTTAGCTAATAATTTCTTTAGTGGTGCTCCTCACACAATACCTTTGATTCTATATAAAACTGAGATGCTTAAAAAGCATTGGGAAGATGTTTTAAGTAGTGAAGGTTCTGAGGTAGATTTAGGAAATCAAGAAGTATGGCCTATTATAGACCAATCTTGTCAAGTGTTGACTGATGAAATCACATGCAGTCTAACAGGAGAACAAAAATTAATGCCTACGGGGGAGTTTGATTAACTCCCCTTATGGGTTAAACTACAAATTATGGAAAAGACAATTAATCCCTTTACATGTAGGGAAGACCAAATTATCAAACAATGTTTAGATACTAACATTGGAAGACCGTTTGATGCAATTAAAAAAGCTTCTACTCTTTTGGGTAGAAGCTATAATTCTGTTTATTCTCGTTATTATGCAAAGAATAAATTTAAACCAGAAATCAAAGTAATTATGAGCCCTATACAAGAAATCTTTTTTAAAAGAGATATGTTATCAAAAAGAAAATTTGATGTGTGGATGGAGCTAAATCGTGAACGTTTATTAAAAGAAGAAGATGAGAGGGAAAGACTATTGGACAGCAGAAATGGGACAAGGATGGGCCCTAACATTGAAGGAAACATTAAAAAGTCCTTACATGGAAAAATTGATGACATTCCTCAGCCTGCAATACGCAATGGGCAATAATCATCCTCAAAATAAATCAGACATTTTTAAATGCTATCGTTTGACGCCATGGGAAAATTTAAGAGTAGTAATTATAGGTGATGAGCCTCATTTTTCTTCAGGTTATCATGCATTAGCTTATTCTGATGAATATGTGCATGCTTACCACAATGGATCTATTACTTCTATTGCAAATTGCATAGAAAGAGATTATTATGAAGGTCTTAATTTAGACTTTGATTATTCTCTAGAATCCTGGGCAAAACAAGGAGTACTAATGCTAAACAGAAGTATTACTGTGAAAGCTAATGCAATCCATTCTCATAGAAAACCGTGGAGTAAATTCTTCTTGGCTACTATTCAAGCAATAGTAGATTACAAACCAGGGACGATTTTTATGCTATGGGGAGAAGGTTATGATGATATAATTCCTATGTTGAACAATCAGCATATCTTTACTTGGGAACATCCTCATAAAGCTCTTTTAGAATATCGAGAATGGAATTGTCCTAATTTTAAACAAGTAGACACACTTTTAGAATATTTAAATGGAAGAGACAATATCATTAAGTGGTAATTTTAAAACCAAAAAAAATTTTACTAAAACAGAGCTGTTAAGTATTCGTAATGATGTTATCTTAGGCAATCCTAAATTATGGATATGTCATAAACACGGAATTACTGAAAATGTTTTTGATAAAATGTACGGAGAATTTTCAGAACTAATGGCTACTGTAACTGCAAAATACCCTAAATGTATTTTAGGAAGTAAACAAGAAGCTTATTGTTCAGAAGAAGAAATGCTTAAAGGTTTTCCTCAATATAAATGGAAAGATTTAAGTAGATTAGAAAAACAATTTTATTTTAATTATGGAAAAAAATTTAACAAAGTCCGTGCAGGAATTAGTAGAAGACTGGAGCCGCACCTTCGGACTGCCTATGAAAGAGGAGAAAGGATTTCCCTCGATGGAGAGAATCCAACTATCCCTAAAATTGATAGACGAAGAGTTAGAAGAAACTAAACAAGCTATCTTGTCCAGAGATTTTCAAGAAACTGAAGATGGATTAGGAGATCTTCTATGGGTTACTATTCGAGCAATGTTCGAAATGGGTATTAATCCACAAAAAACTATCGAGGCAATCTACGAAAGTAATATGTCAAAAGCAGATAATACTTTAGACGATGCTATATTAACATACAAGCATTACATGGAGCAAGGTATTAATACCTATTCCAAAGAAGTGCGAGGTAAGTTTATAACTTACCGTTTTTCTGACAATAAAGTATTAAAGTCTAGAAATTGGAAACCTCCTGTATTGTAAATATTTAAAACTTTATTATCTTTATAAAAAAATAAATAATGCAAAATTTAATACAAGATTATTTAAAGGGAGAAATGCTATCAGATCTTTCAAAAAAATATAATATCAATTATTCTACAGCCAAGCGAATATTAGTAAAACAAAAAATTAAATTAAGAACTAGAGCAGAAAGTTTAACTCTTCAAAGAAATTGTTCTTGTTTTAAATCTATAGATTCTGAAGAAAAAGCTTATTGGTTAGGATTTATTGCAGCAGATGGTTCTATTGATTTAAATAAAAATAAACTACAGATTACTTTAAAATCTGATGATTTAGAACATTTAATAAAATTTCAAAAATTTGTTAATACTAAAATTTCTCCTAAAATCTATTCTATAAAACATAATAATATTTCTTATAATATATGCAGTATTCACGTTATATCTAAAGAATTAGTACAAGATTTAACTTTACATAATATAGTGCCTAATAAGTCTTTAATTTATTCTCCTAATTTAAATTTAATTCCCAAGGAGTTGGAAAAACATTTTTGGCGAGGATATATAGATGGAGATGGTTATATTGGAGTTATTCATGAAAATAGACCTAGTTTTTCTATTGTAGGTACGCAAGAAACTTTAACTCAGTTTCTAGAATTTACAGGATTGAATAAAAAATTGTATCAAAGAAATACTACTACTAATACTTTTCAAGTAAATTTTGTTTATAGAAAAGCTTTATTTATTTTGGAGTTGCTGTATAAAACTTCTTCTGTTTATTTAGATAGAAAATATTATAAAGCTAAAAAACTTTCTATAGAGTATAGAAAAATTATTAACATTAAAACTAATTTAAAATGATTATCTCAATATCAGGTCGTATGGGATCTGGAAAAGACACTGTAGGAAGTATTATTCAGTATTTAACAATGATGTCAATTAACAAAGAATGTAAAATTGATTATACAGAATGGTGTACACCAAGAGGAAAAGCTACTGAATTTTTAGGAAAAGATTATTGGCAAATCAAAAAATTTGCAGAAAAGTTAAAATCTATTGCATCACTACTTACAGGTATTCCTATAGAGATGTTTGAAGATCAAGAGTTTAAGAAAACTTTTTTACCTCTTGAATGGGGCTATTTAAAAGATTCTACTACGTATCAATTAATGACTGTGAGAGAGCTTCTTCAAAAATTAGGAACTGAAGCTATGAGAAACGGTTTGCATGAAAACGTATGGGTTAATTCTCTTATGGCCGACTATAAGCCTGATACGTATACAAGAGTAAATGTTACTTATATTGCATCTAACCTACCTAACTGGATTATAACTGATACTAGATTTCCTAATGAGTTAGATGCTGTTAAAGGTAAAGAAGGTGTTACTATTAAAGTAAAAAGAAATTGGGGTAGTACAGAAAATCTATTTAGTACTCATCCTAGTGAAACAGCTCTTGATGATGCAACATTTGATTATGAAATTGTTAATGATGGAACTATCGAAGAATTGATAGAGAAAGTAAGAGCAATTTTAATTGAATTAAGTATTATCTAATGAGTAATGAGGAAATATTACAAGCAGTTGATGATGTTTCTCATAATTTACATTGGAGAGATATAGAACGTTTATGTAGGTTTTACAATTGGAAAGTAGTAAATACTAGAAGAGGATATAAAGTCTACATAAACAGTTCTGTATGGTGTTTGCATTTAGAACATCGTACATCTAATCAACTTAAACATGGTATAATAAGGAATTTCAGGAAAGTTTTAAAAAAAGAAAACATATTATGAGAATTGGTCAAAAAATTGTTTGTATAGATGATTCTATTAAACCTGGTAAAGAAGCTTTTGTAAGGAATGTTTATAAGCAATGGATTAAAGAAAGAGAAATTTATACTATAAGGGATATTATCGACAATGATAATATAGTAACAGGAATTCTTTTAAAAGAAGTAGTCAATATGCCTATCTATATTCATCTTATAGATGATATTCAAGAACCTGCTTTTAGAATGGAAAGGTTTAAAGAATTAGATGAGTTTGAAGAAGAGGAAGAAGAACAAGAATTAGAATCAGTAAAAATTATTTTAGTAGATTATGGAACAGAAGAGAATGCCCAGCCAAGATACAATTAGTTACATCACATTACTTTCTGCTCTACAAGTAGTTCAGAATTGTCAATTAGATTTAAAAGGTACTAACAAGTATAGAGCTCGAGAGGCAGAGGCTGTTCGTAAAGCAGTAGCTGTATTAAAATCTACAATGGCTCAAGATAAGAAAAACATTTGGACCGTAGATGAGATGACTTCTGCAAATTTGATGATTACTATTGAAAAAGTTGCAGAGTTAATTGCTAAGAATGACGGGGTGGGTCTCCACACTATTATCTATTTATTGGATAGTGGGGTAGATTTAAATCGTTGTGTTGTTCAAGAACTTTCTGATGAAGAAATAGAAGAATTTAAAAAAGACCAGCCTTAACAAGCTGGTCTTAAAAAAATTTGGCGTCTGCCTTAATTAAAGCCGTTATCTGTCTCTTCGTCTTGAGATAATTCATCTACTGCTGCAGGAATTGGGTCATAACCATCAGATGATAATCCATGGGGAATTGCCCAATTTTTAAGTGTTCCTAAAAGTCCTACATTAGCTTTTTGTCTTGGAGACATAAGTTCATAGACTTTTGAATCTACCATTTCCTTGATGAATTTATTTTTCATTTCAGGATACTGCATTTCGTATAAGTTACGAATAGGTAATTTTTTAAACCACCATTTTGCAGCATGTGAATCTCCTTCATACATACCACCTTCGTATACTTCTGTAACATTAAAGGCTTCTCCCATATCAAGTAAATCCTTAATCATTCTAGCTCCTACAACAGGCTCATCAATCATTTGTACAAGTTCTGCAGGAGACCAGGCAGCACCTTGTTCTAATAGTAATCTATTTAATTGATAAGCAGTGTATTGCATAGTCCAATCTTCATCATCTGAGCCGTCTGCTGCAATGTTGGCCATAGCTGCTAATACTGATACAATGTTCAAATAAAGTAAGTCTAAAGCTGTTTTTTGAACTCCTCTTTTTCGTGCAGGACTTAAATTTTTCCAACTAGCCATTGCTCCTTGAAGACCTGTTTTATCTACTAAAAGAGCTCCTGCTACATCATTCCACAAGAAACTTCCAGTAGCACGGTATGTACCAATTTCTTCTTCTTCAGTGATTCTATTTATCTTTTCTCTAGTAAAACGAGTATCTATCATTCCAATAAACCATCCTCTATGCATTAATAAGTAATCTCCAAAAATTGTTCTTGATAGAGCTCCTTTATCTGTAGCAGAAAGAGTACCGTCGATTAAGTGTGTCAAATGGTCAACTTTACCATTTACAGAATTTAATACTCCATCAGTAACATATTGCTCAAATTCAGGTTTAATTTGAAGTTTACCATTAACCACTTCGTAAGCATTATAAAGGCTGTCTTTTCTCATACCTTTCCATTGCTCTTTTACTGATTTCTGATGTTTTGAATCATTAGCAACATTACCTTCTTTTGCTGTGATTTCATAGAATTTAGCACGAGTGATAAATTTGCCTTTGTACAATCTATGATTATCATACATTGCCAAAGTGGTTCTTCCTTTTAAACCATAATCTCCAGTTGCATAAGTAGAATACAAGATATCTTTATTTAGCAACATTCTACTTGCTCTATTTGAAGTAGTATTATAAAGCATTTTTTCTAAAGATGCAATTTGATTTTCTTGAAAAATCAAGTGCATTTTATTAGTTTGTCTTGCTCTACCTGCTTCTGAAACTACTTGAGGAATATTAGACATAAATTCCATACGTGCCCAGTTTTTACTATCATGAGTAGTATATAAACCTACGTGGTCGTCAATGATAGCATCTCCTGAACCTTTTAAGAAACCTGAGATAGCAGTAGTGATTCCAAAAGCTAAGTTATTGTCTTTGATAAAGTTGCTGAATAGTTTAGATGCTTTTGCCCAAGAAAATTGTTTACCTGCTATACCTGTAGCTTTTGTCCATTTATTTTCTGGAATTGGTTTAGTAGCTAATGCAGATTTACTTTGAATACCAAATACATGTGTATCCATTAAAGTTTCTAAAGCTTTATACTCATTAGCCCCTTCACTACCTTTTTTACGTACATTACCTTTAATATAATTTTTCTGAGCCATAGCAATATTAATGACTCCTAAATCACCTGAGATTTTATTCATCTCTTGGTAATTTTCTGCCATTTCCGAGAATAGAGTAAATGTTCTAGCTAAATCATAAGATAAATCCTTACTACTTTTTAATGGCTTAATAAAGAATATTGGAACCATTTTATTATTTAAAACACTTACTTGTCCAAATTGTGTATCATCTGGGTCTAAGAACATAGAATCTCTAACTAGATTTCCAATTTTAGACATAAATCCTTCTTGCTTGCTACTTAAACGGTCTACTGTAGATTTTAAAATAGATGGGAGCATGTAAACAGTGCTTTCTTTTCTATAATGAATAGGAAGTTTTTTTACAGCCTCTGTTTTTTTAGCTACTAATAAATCGTAGTAAGCTTTTGTGGCAGGGTTACTAGTAATTTTTTTAAAATCAGTGTTTTTGTAGCTTTCATTAGGAACTTTGATTTTAAACGATGATACTTTACCTGAAGCGTCTTCCTCTGTAACAGTTTTTTCTACACTATTATCCTTAAAAAAAGAGCTCCACATTTCACTATAAATTTTTCTATCTTCTTTGCTTAAATAAGCAGAATTAATATCCGCGTAGTTATCAAATTGTAATTTCTCTGCAATTTCTTTTTTAGTTTCTGCCAGCTTTTGATAATATCTATTCCAATAGTATTCTCTAGCTAAATAATTTGTAGGCTTATCGTCTGCATCGTACTCTATTAAATCTTCAATCTTACCTCCTGCTTTTAGCATAGCTTCTTGAGCTGCTAATAAATCATTGGCAGTGCCTACAGTAAAGCGTTTTACTCTAGCAATACTATCAAAAATAATACGAGTAGCGGACTGAATTAATTTAGAATCTGAATACTTAAAATTACCTACTTGAAGACGATACGCACTCATATCTTCTTTAGTATCATCAAATGCTTTTTCTTCATCAAAATTTGGGTCTATTTTGTTCCCAAATTGGTCAGTATTAGCTTCTACTAATACTCTAACTCCTTCAATTTTTGCTAGTGCATTAACTTTTGGAAGAATTAAAGGAATTAAATTTGTAGCATTATGAATAGCAGATATTAATTCATTTCTTTCTTCTCTAGGAATTCCCCATTCATGGATGTTTACTAAAAAAGTACGAAATAAATTAGAGTACATATCTACAAAATTTTGAGACATACTTACTACTCCTGTATTAGCTTTTTGATTCTTTACTGCCTTATCTAAAATATTATAAATAGAAGCTAATTCTTCTTGAGCAAGTTTAACAAAACTATTAATAGCTATATCATACTCTCCCATAGTAATTTTAGCGTCTAGTAATTTAATTTCATATTCAATTTTAGATATAGTATCTTGGCTTTTAGCTCCTTTTTTGAGCATAGCCATACGTTCAATCAATTGATCACGGGCTTCTTTTAAAAAGGTTTCTTTTTGAGTAAGTAATTTATTCTTTTTTGCTTCATCAATTTCTTCTATTTCTTCCTCTGGTTCTGCTTGTTCTGCTTCTTCACTCAGCTGATATAAAATTTCTGCTTCTTGTTTTTGCTGCGCAATTCTTGCGTTAGTCTTTTCTATTCTTTCATTGTTCAGAATAGAAGTAGCAATTGGATTAATAGTATTCTGTAAGTCAATTCTAGCTTTAGCGTTTTTGCTAAAAATACCTTTTACCCAATTAATGAATTTAGTTTTGATAGCATTTACATAAGCAGCAATTCCTTTACTAGCATTATTGGCAGTTTCACTATTTTGGAATTGATTAACAATTTCTTTAGCTAAAACTTTACCTAATGCTTCTTCACGAAATTCTTCATCTGTAGTATAGACATCTTTGTATTCTTCTAGAACTTCTCCATACTCGCTTGTCAAATGAATATTTTGTATAGCTCGAAGTACAGAAATATCTCCTCTATCTTTTAAAATTCTAATAGCAAAGTGAGCTACCTCTTCAGGTAAAGTGTCGATATTTCTACCGTCAGCTAAACCTATAAGTTGATTCATGAAATCTACTACTCCTAAAATGTTATTTTCGTAGCGTCCTTCAAAGCGCACCATCAAATCTTCAACAGCTTCAATAGCAATATCATTATTTTTTGCCCAAACTCTAAGTTTGTCTTCTAGTTCTTTAACAGGAGCTTTAGTCTCTTGTGTAGTATTTTGCTGAGCTAAACTAGTTCCTGCTGGTACAATGTAATAACTTCCATTGGCAGCTTTTTTAAAACTTAAAGTCCCTGCACCGTTTACTTTATTGAAATCTCCTACTAATTGTAAAGCTTCTCCATATTTCATTGGATTAATGAAGCCTTCTTTATTAGCATTTACTTTTTTAAGAATTCTTGCTTTAGCTTGAATTGCAGTTTCTTTTTGGTATAAAATAGTAGCTCGATCTCTTAGAGGAATAATTTCTACTTCATTCCAAGTATTACCATTTTCGTCTGTAACTTGTTTTACACTGTTTTTACCAAATTGTTTATTAAGAACATTAGTTACTACATTTTCGTAAAAGTTGTAAATAGGTTTAAGAGCACCAAATCCTTCTGGTCCTTCAACTCTTTCAAGTTCTTGTTTAAGTTGGTTTATTTCATTATTATTTTTTTCTTTTTGTTCAGATAAATGTCTGTTATATGCATCAAGCAATACATTAGTAGCAGTAACAGGCTTAGTTTCATTTGTATCTAAATATGTAGCAATAAAATTATAATTACCATTTTCATTTTTTAAATAATCAACTTGGACTTTTCTATTTCTTTGAGATGTGAATTTAAAACTTATTCTAGGAACTTGATTAGCATCTGTTACTGGCTTATTAAAATGATTATTTTCTTCTAATTCTTTAATTCTATCTTCTTTCTCTTTTTTAAATTCTTCTAAAGTAGTATGTCCTTCAACTTTACTAGCTGTATTACCACTAGGGAATAACACTTTCTCATAGCCTTTTTTAGCAGAGTCTTGAATAATTGATTTAACAAAGAATGTTACCCAGTTAGAATCTTTATTTAGAAGTTGTAAAAAATCATTTTTTGATACTGGGTTTTTACCTATTTTATTTTTATAAGCAGTTATGAAAGTATCTCTATCTAAATATTGAGAAGTTCCAATAGTTAGATTTTTTATATTTATTGTTTGAGATCCTTCTAATATATCAGTTACTTCAATTAAGCCTTTATCTGTTTCAAAAGTATCTCCTACTTTTAAATCATAAGATGTTAAATCAAAACGTTTTCTACCTTTTTGAAACAAATCAGATTGCATCTCTAGTATTCTACGAGTAGTAGGATTTTTAACAAAATCATAATTTTGACTACCGTAATTATACATCTCTAAAATTTCATTTTCATCGGTTTCAATTTCATCAGCTTGATCAGGATTTTCAATTAACCATCCATTATCTTGTTTTGAAATAGTGTAGTTATTAACACCAACAAAAAAATTTGGAACCTCAGAAATATTTTTAGCAGGAGTTCTTAATGTTTTTGATTGGTCATCTGAACGAAACCATCCAATACCTTTATCTGTAGCAAACTGAGCATGTCCTTTAATAGAAGGTGTAATAGCTGGTGTAGCTATTTCATTCTCTGTATAATTAGTTCCTCCTGGAACTGTTAGGTTAGAGTAATATTGAGTATTTGGATTTGTAAAAGCATCATTTTTAGCTGTTTCATACTCAATAAAATCAATAAATTCATCATCTTTTAAATACTCATTATCTTTATACTCATAAATAGAACCCGCAAAAGTAAATTCTTCGTTATTTCCTTCTTGTATTACTTGTTTTTCTTCGTTAGTTTTAGCAGTATTAATCTCAACAGTATAACTATAATTAGCAGCAATAGCCGTAGCTATTTCGTCCTTAGTCATTCCTTCTTTAGCTTCTTGTCTAAATAACTCAAGTTGTTGGCTAGAAATTCCTTGTTTTTGAAGGTCATTTATCCATCCTTGAAGTTTGTCTTTAGTAAAAACGTTTCGTTGAATTTTAGGAAGAGCTGTAACAACTCTTAAAGTTTGATTAATTTGTGAAGGGTCAATATTCAATTCCCCTAATGTAGGAAATCTGTCAACATTATTTTCCTCCATCCAAGTACTAATTTTAGCTTTTAGTACAGAAGGATCTAATTCAGTACTTGCTAGTAAATCTAAGTACTCAGGATGAGAAGTGTTTATACAGAATGCCATAATTTATTCTTTACAATTTTTAGCTTGCCAAATAGCAGTTTGCTGTTCATTTGGTGATAAAGATAAGAAATTTTCTTTATTCATCTTTCCTCCAGCTGCTGTGTATTCATCGTAATCTTTATTTCCAATTGTTTCAAATATTCCTAGTCTTTGAGATAAAGAAGTATCTACCATACTTGATAAAGCATTTGGTTTATTAACAACTGATTTAGTATTTAAATTTTCTTCAGCTAATTTATTTAAACCAATCATAAACTTAATATCATATCCTGCATCTTTGATTGATAATTCTGCAATTTTTTGTGGTATTTTATTGTATGAAACTGATCCATCTTTACTAATTGAAATACTGAAATCAGAATATTTAAAATCAATAGAATTAGCATTATAAGATATATTTGGTATACCTAATTTATCTAAAACATATTGTTTGTATTCTTCTCTTTTTTGTTCAGATACATTTGACGGATTATAATTATAATCAGCATTTACTTTTCCTGTACTAGTAACTCCTTTAATATCTGCTAAATTTTGAGTAACAGGTGCTACAGTAGTAGGAATTGTCTTAGTTTCATCAGGTTCTAATGCAGCTGCTGTTATTTGGTCCATGAAAGAATCTTGCATACTTTGAATAGGAGATTTAGGAGTTTCTGTTTTGTTTTCTTTTAAACTAGAAACATTAAGGTCTCTATTGTAGTCAAACTCAATTGCAAAATTACTCTCTCCTAAACTTGTTAATGGTACATAAGTAGCAGTAGTTAAATTAGTTCTTCCATCAAAATCAGCAAAATCATTTTTAACATCGAAGTCTGTTTTTACTAATTGGTAAATAGTAAATTGCTTACCTTTTTTAGCTACTTTAATAAATTCTACTGGTTGAGAGTTATTAGTTGTTGGAGTAAGTTGACGATTTTTAGACAAATTAACAATTAAGTTTCCTTTTGCAGTTTTAACTATTCCATTTTTAGATTCTTTAGCAGCTAAAGTTAAAACAGAATTTTCTTGTTCAGGAGTTAAGCCTTTCTCTAAAGGATTTGTTGTTACATCTACTTTTACAGTATGAGTGAAAGTTTCTTTTCCACCATGATTCTGCATAAATTGTCTCTTAAATCTTTTCTTTATTTCCTCGTTTTTATTAATACCTGCAGCTAACGCAGTTTCTAAGAATTTATTAAAGGTTCTTCCATTAACATCAACAATGTTATTAGCTTCTTGATAAGCATCTGACCAGAATAAAACTGGTACAAGATTAGAAAAAGTAAAAGGCCCAAAGCCGTAACCAGCTGAGAAGTAAGTGTACTTAACTAATTTAAGTGCCATTTCTCTTACTTTAGGGTCAGAATCTTGTAACATGCGTTCCCAAGATTGTCTAGCATATTGACGGTCTAGTGTATCTTTTCCTGTTGCGTAGTATTGAATTCTTTTAATAGGAGAATAATCATTACTATCTACTACATATAAAGAATCAAGTAACTTTCTATAAGGAGAGTTAATAGGAGTTTCTTTTTGCCATTTAACTAATTCATCAGGAAGTTTAGTCAAAATCTCATTACTTTGAGAATGCTTAAAGAATGGGAAAGCAGAAGCTAAGAAATTGATGTAGTTGATATCAATTAAACTTGCTTCTTTTTCTGTCAAAGAATACATTTCTCCTTTTTGGTCAGAGAATTCATTCTTTAATTCTCCTAAAGCAGAATATTTTATACGACCTGTAGTACTGTCTACTTTTCCAATTGCAGAATAGATTTTATCGAAAATGTTAATAGGTTCAATAAGACCGTATTTAGTAAATGCAGGCATCATTATTTGTTCAGAAAAAGGACTTTCTATAAATGCTTCTTCTAATCCTTGAATACTATTAGTATCTTTCTCTATCTTACGAAGTAAACGATCTTGTTTATTAATAGTAGTATAGTTATTTGCACTTGCAGGTCCTACTCCTTTAGTATCACTTTTAGAAGCTTGAATACCCATAGCTAACTCTGAAGCAATGCTGTGGTATGTTTCAAATGCTTGTAGAACATTAAGTTGATTTTGATAATATTCTAATGTACCTGAAGGTAATAAATCTCTTTCTAAAATTTCATTACTAAAATCTGTACTTGTGTCTGCTTCTACTTCAACTCCTGCTTCTTTAATTTTATTTGCTAACAAAGTTTTCCATCTACTCATAGTAGTTCTAAAGTTTTTGTCATCTGACAAAGAACCTTTATCGTTAAAGTAGTTTCGAGTTAACTCTAAAATTACAGGCTGATTTAAGAATGCAAATACAGTTCTTTCTTCTACTCCTAAACGTTGTAACATACTTTGCACATTGGCAGTATATGTATTCATGTTTAAGAATGATGCTACTGGGTCATTGGCATTATCCACAGCTGCTGCTACGTTACTTGCTAAAGCTTTTGAAATACGAGTTCCCGTAGGACTTTTAATTTGATTTAACTCTGTGTAAGGAATTCCATTAAAATAAATAGGAACTTTTAGCTTCATATTAGTATACTGAGCTTTAGCATGGTGTACGTTATGATTAGCATAAATACCAATTAACTCTTTACCCGTCATACCTCTACGGAATAACTCTGATTGTGTAGAAGGATAGTTGATATTAAAGTTATCTCCTTCATCTAAAACACTTGCAGCATCTAATAGTTCACTACCTGTTAAAGTAGCTTCTTTCTTTTTACCTGCTTGAATCAAACGAATTCTTGCAGCATTTTCTTTTAGAACATCAAAGTTTCCTGGATTTAAAATAGCACTAGCTGTATTTTTGTTTGCCAAAATTCCTTGAATAATTTCAATTTTCTTATTGTCTCTTGCAGCAGTACTATTATATTGAACAGCATTGAACTTTTCTGACATTAATTTTTTAGCAATAACGTCTATAACATCTTGGTGTTTTTTCTGAATCTCTTGAGAAGTCTCATTGAATGGTAAGTCATTAGAAATTGCTTTATACAAAGTATCAATTTCATCTTGAATAGTTTGTACAAAAGCACTATCTGGGCCATACATTAATATAGCTTGCTTCTTACTATCTTTTAATATTTTAACATCATCAAATAATTCTGATTTTTCTTCTTTAGTAAGTTTTTCAGGCAGACTGTCCATTAGTTCTCTACGAACATTCAGCATTTTTTCAAGGTTATTTCCTTCAAAATTAGTTTTTACAAATCGAGAAAAATCTCCAAAGTTTTGGAAGATGCTTTTTGCTAATTCCTTAGCTTCTGACTCACTATCTAAAGTGCTTTGGAACTTAGTATACTTTGGCTTTCCTTTAGTATCTACAGTGAAAGAACGCGTCATCAGATACGTTTTATCAATATCGAAATCGAGACCTGCAAGAGTAGTAATTTCTCTAGGTAAGATTAGCATACCTCCCATTTCAGGGGGAGTAAACCCTACAATTTTAATATTAAAAGTAGAATACTTATCCTCATTAGGAATACGTAAACCAATTATTTCTAATAGCTCAGGAGCTGTTTCTCTAATAGTGTCAATATCTACTTCTCCATCAGCATTTAATGGGAAATATTTTCTTGAAGTCCAAGGCATCATTGCTTCAAAAGTAATGGTCCCTGTTTTTTCATCTACAATAAAATCTAAATTATCTGCTATTCCATAAGAACTGGCATTGACTACTGCTCCACCAGATATTTTCTGTTTAGTAACTCTGTTTTTAAAGAAAGAGTTCATCACTGCTTCCATTTTATAGGAAATTAATGGATGATAAAGAGGTAAAGTAGTACGATAATCTTTGTCTCCATTCTTTAAGGTAACTTCAATTGGAGCTAAAGCATCTAAATACTCTTGGCCCATATTTCTAGAAATCACTTCTTTTCTAAGTTCTTTAGCTAATTTCTGATAATCAATATTACCATCTGGCTTTAAGAACATTTCTTTAACATCCTCAAAAGAAGTACGTAAATCTTCCACAACTAGTTCTTGATATAGTCTTACTACATCTTTACCTTTCATAGTTTGATTATTGATAGTATAATCTCCTTCAAGATCCATATCAGCAATAATCAAGTTACGTAATTGAGTACTAAAGTTTCCTTCTGAATCTATAAAGTGCTCAGGGGTTTCTTGTTGTAGTCGATAATCTGCTGCATTTAATACTACAATTTCAGGATTTGAACTTAATTTATAAGAACCATCTTTTTGTTTTGTATAAGTAGCATAGTCTTCGTTACCGTTTATAAACGACTTACTACCACCTACTTTAATTGCTGATTCAAAAATAGCACTGTCAACAGTTGTTGTTGTACCATCTTCATTTTTAATACCATTCATTAAAGTATCGTATACAGCTTCTAGTTTTGCAAATTTAGCAGCTAATGCTCTTGTAAGTACTACTTCAGAGTTTTTAATTTGCGCAGGTACTACTGTACCATTAGAAATTCTATGGGCAAAATAGTAAGGTTTTTCAGGTCTAAATAAATCAAACTCAGTGATATCTAAAGGAATACCTTTTAATTCTTTATTATAAGCAATTTGATGTGCATCTGTCCAACGATTTAATCCTTCAAGCTGTGCTTTTCTACGATGAATACTAATCATAGTAGCACCGTCAGTAGTATTGTTTCCTTTATATTCACTACTCTTAACATCAGTTAATCCTGCTGTCCAAAGAGTAATTAATTTTTTCTTTTCTTCTGCAGTTAAATCTGAACTTTTAATAATTTCTACAATAGCTTTGCTAGTAGCAGCTTTTGTAGGAAGTATTTCATCTTTTAAAATGATACTATTAAATGTATCAGGAATTCCTTCAGTGTTAGTAAACATACCAGGACTCATTACTTGCTTGTAACGTTTCTGGAAGTTGTCTGTATTTTTATAGAATGCTAAATCACCTGCAAAAACTGTAGTTAATTGCGTGTTCATGTAGTAAGCATTGTATAAATAGTCTGTAAAAAATGCAGCTTGGTCTTTTATCTTGTTGCTGAGTAATTTATCTGCAAAAGTAATAGCGCCTGTAACAGGGTTAATTGATTTAATTACACCTGTTTTAAGATAAGATTGGTATTGCAACTGCAAGTAATCTTTCTCCATAAATTCTTTGATAGCTTCTTTAACTTTTTTCTCATCAAATCCTTTTTTGAAATCTAATTTATTTAAAAAAGACATTGATTGAAACTTAACTCCTCTTTTTACATAATTAGGAACTAATCTTAAAGGACTATTTGCAGGCAAGTTCTTTACCTTTACTATTCGAGAATATTCTGCTTTAGCATTTTGTAATAATCTATTTACAATTTCTTCTTTATCAAATCTTCTTGCAGTGATAAAAGGAATTGTAGGGGAATCTGCAGGAATAGGGAGTTTGAAACGACTGATTCCTCTAGCACTTTTTCCTGAATTATAGAACATACCTAACTCAGTAACCATTAACTCGATATCAGACATTTCAGTATAGTTTACTGAACGATTCTTTCCTTTTCGTACTAGACCATCTAAGACTACTGCTTCTAAAAGACTTCCTAAATCTTCTTCAGGATTTGCTAAGTCTTTCAAGAAAGGAAGATTTTTCATATACTCATCTCCCTTAATTTCCTCCATGTATTGAGCAAACTTTTTAGGGTCCTTGAATTTATTTAACTGCTTATTTAAGAAGTTAGATAAAATTAAGTTATAAGTAGTTTTACCTTTAATACTACGGAAAACTGCTACTACTTCTTGCTCTAAAGCAGGTTGTAGAATAGTAGCTAATCTTTCGATATTGTTTTTATTTTTCTTAACTTTTGGATCTACTACTAATTGTTCAGGTCTTGCATACAAAAATGGATTATTTCCTAATTCTAATTCATGTGCAATGTCTGAAACTACATTGATTAAGTTGATAATATTTCCCCAAGAAGCTTTTCTAGTTTTACCTTTAGTAGGTTTCCAAACGTTAACCAAATCTTCTGGTGTCAAGTTGATATAAAGTTCTGCAAAATCTTTTGACATCATTTGAAATAGAAGGTCTACAGCTTTTTCAAATGTTTCATTTTCAACACGATTATTAACATCAGCAGCTTTTTCTTTTAAACTTTGTATTTTATCAAAAATTGCTCCTGCTTTTTCTGTATTTACATTTTCAAAATTTCTAGCACCATTTTTATCTTTGCCAAATAATGCATTTTCTTGTACTAAAAAATTAGCAACAATAGTATCTTTAATAATTGCATCGTATGTTTGACGGTTAGAATTTACTACACTATAGTCTCCGTCTTTTTCATAAACAAAAGAAAATGTAGCAAAATTCTTTTGACCAATTGCTAACCATAAATCTGTTTTTAATCCAGGGTCTAAAGCAATTTGGTCTGCAATATGAGGCATAAATGTTTTATCATTTATGATTCCATCAATTTTAGCCATCATATCTGCAACAGAATAGCTGTCTGAGATACGAGATAATAAGTATCCAAAAATATAACTAGGGCTTTCTTTCTCTTGAACGTTAAACTCATTCAATAAAGGTTTCCCATTTGCATTATATTTAGGGATTGTAGCAAAGAAACTTTTTAGTTTTTGACTCATAGAAATTTTAGGGTCCATTTCTATGTAACCTTTCATCCATGAATTCTCTACAGTGTTTTCTTCTTGAGCATCCATGAAATCTTCTTCATCAGGTTTAAAGTCTACTGCACTTTCTTCTACTGTGTTAAGAGACATTGTAATTCCTCGAAGAGTCAAAGACTGATTAAATCTTTCTAATAAATCTGTAGGACGTTTGAATTGTAAGAATTTACTTCCTTGAATATCTACTTCTTCAACGTCTTTTAAGTTATTGGTTAAAACCCCAACAAGTTTTTTCAAAGGCAAAGCAGCACTTGTGTTTGCTGCAATGTTAGCTTTAGTATCTGCGTAAATCTGAGAAACTAACATAGTGTAGAATTTATCTACTCCTAAGTCTTTAATAATTTGTACATCACCTTTGAATTGATTTTCTTCTTTGCTACGAATAACATTGAAGAGTTCATCCATTACTGTTTGCATGTATACAAAAGCTTGACGTTCTTCTTCTGCAGAATTATATTTTTTATCAGTATTAACGTCCTTAGACATCATTCGAGCACTAGTAGGAAGTACTGTATTTCTAAATTGAATAGAATTTTTATATGCTCCTAAATCAATGTTTTCAAAAATTTGTTCAATATCAAATTGACGATTACGACTAAAGAAGATTTGAATCATTCTATTCATCCCTTTAAAAGTTTTGAAAATCTCTTTAGCTTTTGATTTTTCAGCTGGGTCTACTTGCTCTTTAGCTTGCATGTATTCCATAAACTTATCTGCAAGTACTTCTTCTATTTCAATATAAGTTGGATATTCATAAGTGGTATTGCCCTCAGAGTCTACAATCTTTTTCAATGGTAACTCATCAGGATATTTTTCCATTGCTTCGTTAAGAATACGAATTCTTGAACGTAATGGCAATGCTAAATTAAATACAATGTGAAAAGCTTCGTGAAATTCTACACCAGCATCTGCATTCTTACTTAAAAATAAAGCAGCTTGAGTAAATAGACCGTGAAGTTCTTTTCCATTTTTACGTGCTTCTAAAAGCATTTCATAGGTTTCTTTAGGCAAATAGTTTTCTAATGCTTCTAAAGAATGGAAAATGCGTACTGTGCCCTTACGGCCACTTCCTCTTTTGTATGCTTTTCCTAAAGTTCTTTTTAACCATTCTAAAGCTTCTTGTTGATTCCATTTTGTACCATCAACTTTAGGCTTTAACATAGTACGTACCTTGTCTGATTCAGGGCCGTTTTGTCTTTCTGTGCCTGTAGAATCAATATCAAAACCTAAATCAAAATCATCAAAATTATCTACAGAAGTAGGCTCTTCTGGAGCAATTTCTGTACTGCTTGCAATAATACTATCTAAACTTTGTTGCTCTGCCACAGGAGGAGCATCAGGTCTATTAGCTGCACTTTCTGAAGCTGCTACATCTACAGCACTTTTTAAGAAATTACTTGTAGCAGTTTTGATAATTGACTTTTTCTCTTCTGTTGGAGCTTCTGTAGGAGTTTCTTCTTTTTTTACAGACTGAGGAGTTTGTAATTTTTTTATATCTTCTCTAGCAAAGAAAGCTTTAGTAGCTTCTTGTGATTCTTTATTGTTTATAGAAAGTACCTGAACAGTTGGGTTTCCTCCTTTTCTAGGAGTTATAGCTAGTTTTTGAATAGACTTAATCGTTACTACTCCATTTTCTACAGATGCAATTACTCTTGCAACTAAATTAGAATTTGGAATATTAATATCTCGAACTACTTCTTTATTAGCTATATCAACAGCTGCTGTAACATCATTGATTGGCGCACTAAAGATAGGGCTCTCATTTTTCTTATCTTTTGTGTTATTAACAGGCATTGTTCTAGACAATGCAAGATTAGAAAATTCGACAGAAGCTTTAGAAGTAGGCATTTTTGCCTCCATAATTAGCTCTACATTAGCTCTGTCTTCAGGGGACATTTGGTATGCCTCAATTACAAAAGAGCTTGAGCTAAAAAAGTTTCCATCTTCTGAATATAAATCTGTAGTAACAGCTCCAATTTGTGCTAAAGTTTGATTATAAGTTCCACTGTTAATCTTATCCCAATCACAACGATATAGTAATTCTCCAATATAGTTTTGTGCCTCTTCAGCAGTATCAAATAATTGACTTACTACTTTACCTAAATTATTATCTTGTTTACTTACTAAGATTTTATTTGTAGTAGTTCTTTCTACAGTAGTGTGGTAAAGCATTTTTTCAATTTTTCTACGTGCATTAAGAATGTCTTGGCTTTCTACAGCTTTTAACAAATTGGCTAAAGCTAATTTAACATCATTAAATTCTGTAGTTTCTTTAACTTTACTAGAACGTATTCGCATAGGATATAAACCATATGCAGAAGGAACCATCATGTATGGAATACCTTCTTCTAAATTTTCTTTAATGTTTGCAAAAATTTCAGATTTCTCTAAAGCTTTTAATAACGCTTTGTTCTCTACATTTTCTTTTCCTATTTTGATTACCCCATTTACTTTGATAATCATTTTAAAAGCAATGTCTTGAGACTTAGAATCTCTATTTTTTCTTTCTTTATTGGCTTTGTCTAGTACTTCAATAGGATTATTATTGACATAATTTAAATCTCCAGGAGTACGCTCGTTATTAATTACACGTTGAATCTTTCTAAGGATTCGTAATTTAATTGGCTGTTTTTTAATTTGTTCTTTTGCAAATTCTTTAGCTTTTCTACTGTCAACTTCTAATTCAGGAATAGTCACTTTGCCTTCCTGAATTAAAGAATCTAATAGTCCATTATTAAGAATTTGTTTAAATTCTTCTTCTGAACGCCATTTGTTATCGTACCAATACTGACAAGCCATATTTTTTATTTTTACCCTTCACTTCTTTCTAACATGTCTGCATCAAATAGCAACATGTTATCTGTAAGTTTAAGACGGTTAATTAAATCACCATATTCCCCTACTGCTGATACTTGTATCATAATAAAGTCCTGTAGCAAAATTAACACTTTTCTTGATATATTCATACTAGCAGTCTTCTCATATTCTGCTAACAAGTCTGCTTCCATTTGGTAAGCCAATTCTAAAGCGTCTCCAATAGAAGCTACACTAGTTGTTACTGGATCTAAAGACTCTGTAGAAAGCTCGCAATTCATGTCATTCATAAACTGTTCTAACTTATTATAATGAGTACGCTCGTCCAAAGATTCTGACAAAAAGAATTTCTCTGCACCAAAGTATCCTAATGACTTCATGCGATTAGTAAGATGTTGGTAAACATGAGAAGCTGTTAATTCTAATTTACCAAACTTATTCAATTCTTTTTCTTCTATTTCTGTAAGTAATTTTTCCATTGTGATTTATTTTATTTACAACCTTGTGTACTAATTTCTGCTTGTGCAGCAATATCTTTGAGGTACTTTTCTATTAATTCTTTTCTCTTACTTTGAGTATCTACTATTTCAAAAGTGTTTTTGATATCTTCTAATTTAGATTCTATATCAGCTCTTAAAGTGTCACTGATATCTGCTTCTAAGTCAAACATATAATTACCTACTACTGTATTGTATTCTTCTATAGTAGGATTAGGATTATTTAATAATTTTTGAGCTTCTAAATCAAAATCAGTAATACGATTTTTAAGTTCTATTCGTTTTTTAATAATAGTTTTTTCTACTTTCTGATTTGCAGTAGCTTGAGCAGCAAGTGTTATTTTTCTATTATACTCTTCATAAATAGGTTTATAGATAGCATATAAATTATCAGGCATGTTACCTTGCTTTTCTCCGTATGTATCTGGATAATCTTTTATGTTAGGAATAGCTTTAGCTAATTCTACTTGTTCTTGCGCTCTTAATGTTTCTATTGTCTGATTAGTATTAGTACCTTTAGAAATTGTTTTTTCTTTAACAGTAGTACCAGTTTGCTGTGCCACAATGGCTTTTCTAAGTGCTAAAAAATTTGACGGCATACTTTCTTTGAAAGCTGGCAATCTTCCTAAAAATACTCCATCATTGTAAACTTCTATAATAACATTTTTATCAGATATTTCTACTAGTTCTCCTGTTTCTTTATCTCTGTAAGGTTGAGTTTCTTTTACTACAAAAGTAGCCTCAATGTTATTTTTTTCTAGTTTTTCGTTAGATAAAAAGTCAGCATCATTAATTAAAGCAGTATTAACCTTTTGGTCAGTTTGCATTTTTTTGTACTTACCTTTTTCTTTATTATAAATAGGTTTATAATTTTCGTCTAATTCTACATCGTTAAGTATTGGTATAATTCTAGCGCTTGAAACAGGACTTCCTTTTACAAATTCTGAAGTTCCAGGACCCATAAGGCTAGCAAACTGCTCTTCTAATGATAATTCTTTAGGGTTTGCTTGTGCAATATCATTAGGGTCTGCAAAGTTTAGATGAGGGTCTTTATTACTCTTTTCAACTTTTGCTTCTTGATGTAGTTGTTCAAGTGCTCCTAATACTTGTGGTATTAAAGATGGGTTCTCACCAACTAGTTCTTCAAATGCTTCAAAACTATTTCCAATATAAATATCTTGTTCATTTAAGATATTTTTAATCTTAAGAAATACTGCAGGCTTATGACGTAATGCTTCTAAAGAAGTAGTGTCAGAAATATGTCCTGTTAAAGTACTTAAGTCTTGTACAGGTACTCCATTTTGTATAGCTTCTTGAGTATGTCTATCTAAAATGTCTTCAATTTCTTGTAATTCATTTTTAGCTTTTTTGTCTAAAATAACATTTTCACCTGTTAATGATTTCTCATCAGCAGCTCCTTTATCAGCTCTAGAACCAGTTTTACTTTTTTCAATAGTTTCTTTAACTTTTTCTAAAGCTAATTTGGTCATATTTTCTATGTATTGTTCCTCTAATTTTTCATAGACGTCCATATACTTTTCTGCTCCTTTTGTAGTAAATAACATGCTGTACATGCTAGCTACTTCTGCTTCTCTAGACTTAATTGAAATTAAATCTTTGATAAGAGGAATTACCTGTTTGCTTGTAGTTTTATAACCAATAGGGTCTTCAGCTTTCCATTCATTAACTATTTGCTTAAATCTATCTTTAGCATTAGTAATAATCTCAGCTTTGCCATCAGAAGTTGCATCTACAATTGTAGCTAATATTTTATCAGCTGTAGTAGGGTCAACTTTGTTATTAGTTATTTTACGAATATCATCTTCTAGAACAGCTTTTCTTTCATTCAAATTTTTGTTTACTGAACGTAAGTAAGTCATTTGATCTTTTAGTCCTTCAACAGCTGCTTCATTTTTTAAGAATGGAGAGAATTTTCTATTAAAGATTTTATCCACAAAATATTTATCAGCATTAAATACTGCTTCTACTTCTTTAGTAGATTCAAGAATATCTTTAACTCTTTTTCTAGTTTTGCCTAAAGATTCTTTTCTACTTTCTTCTGTAAACTCTTGAACTCCTTCAACAGCAAACTGCTCGTTGAATTTTTTCAAAGGAATTTTTTCAAAAGAATCTAAATCTTGTAGGATAGTATCAGCTACTCCTAACTTATCACGAGTAGTAACAAAGGAATGAAGTAAGTCGTGTTCTTTATTTTTGTAATTATATATATCTCCTCTAGCTTCATAATCATCTAACTCACTTTGAATAGTAAGACTAGTGGCCATGTTTTTAAAGTTGGTTGCTAAGACTTCATTAGTAGAAACCCCATCATTTATTTTTTGAGCTACTGCACGAGATTCTTCAATGTCTCTTCTCATGCCTTTAATCTCTTCTCTTATACCTCCAAATTTTTTGATTCCTTCGTACTTAATACCTTCTGCTTTTCCTGTCTGAGCATTATATCTAACTCCTATAGTAGGCATACGCATTCCTAGTAATCCCATAAGAGCTCCAATACTCATAGAATCTTGTCCTTCTGTACTACCTGCATAATTACGAGCAGCTTTAGACATGGCATCTATAAAACTCATAGAAGTTTCCATAGAGCCTTTAGTGTGTTTAGCTGTGTAGTAATCACTTAAACCTTCTTGAAGTACTCCTTGTGAATACTCTTCAAATCCTTCAACAACTCCTGATTTTAATCCTCCTCCATAAATAATAGCTTCACGAGACCATTTATTCATTTTGTCAGCATTAGCAATTGCTTTTCCCTCAACTAAACTTACTCCTTTTAATGGATTAAGTCTGCTTAATGCTTGATTAATTTTATAGCCTCCTGTAAAAGCTTTAGAGAATTGAATCATGTTAGAGAATCCTACTAAAGGCACATTAGTAAACCAGGCTGTTTCTGAAGCTTCCTCTGCTTTACTTTTATATAAAGCTGTTTCCGCTTCTGAAGGAGCTTTACCATTTATCTTAGTATGATTGTCTATTAAACTTTGTAAAGTTTGGTCATAAGTATCACGAGCAATTAAAGAAGATTCATATGCACCTGAACGTACCATTGAGGTAGCTGTACCTATTCCTTTTCTCCATTTCTCTGTATAAGCTTCTAGTTTAGCAGCTTTGCCTAAATCGTCTAGTTTATCTATACCTCTAAGCAATCGCATACTTTTTCCAAAGGTAATAAAGTTAGTTCCTTTGGCTGCTAAATTTACTCCCTGTACTCCAAGTCTAGTTGCTTGAGCTCCTAATCTTGCAGTGTTAGCTGCAACTGAAGCACCTCCTGTAAAAGGAGCAGCTGCTGTTGCTAGTAACTCTGTAGCAATTGCTCCTGCTACAAAAGATATTGCAGGTGCTATATCTTCATTAATAGATTTTAATGGATGTGTCCATATACGAGAAAAGAAATTTCTATTGGTTCCATTTTCATCTTGATAATATTTGGAACCACCATAAACAAATGTACCTTCGTCAATACCACGGTCCATTGATTCCCATGCATCAAATGCTCCATTATTAAATAGCTTAGCGCTATCCCAATTAAATAGTGCAGAACCCATACCATATACTGTAGGAATAACTCCTCCAATTGCTGTTAAAGTTCTACCTAATAATTTACCAACAGTTTTAGTGGCAGCTTCCAAGACTCCCTGATTTTCATCTAAGTCGTCTAGGTATTGGTTAACTCTTTTATTGTAAGCCTTTTCGTGGTAACGAGCAAAATCTTTTATCTCGTCGTTAAAACGAATTCCGTATTTATCTTTGTCAAGTAGTTGAACCATTTTAGGCCCATAATCATCTAAAGCTGCTGCTCTTTCTATAGGATTAGGAATAGCTTTAACTAAGTCAACTGGTGTATATAATAAAGCTGCTTTAGGGTCAATAATGAAATTAGTCTTTTGAGTAAACCCTCTTGTAGGAGCAATACTTCCAATAGAACCTAAGTTCTTTAGAAACTCTTCTTGAGGAGTATTAACAGGTCTATAATCAGAATAGGGGTCATACTTGGAAGGACGATAATCAGAAATATCACCTTTGCTAGTGTCTATACCTTTTACCTTAACTGGTTTTTCTTCTTCTTCCATAACGTATTTTATTATTCAAAGATAGTTAAATTATTGGCCCATTACACTTTCTAGACTAAACTGAGCAGGTACAAAGTATTGTTCAGAACCTAAACCTGACTGATAAACTACTGCATCCATTTCATCTCCTGTGCCAAATATTAAATTGTTTTTCATTATTTGTACTGGCAAACTTCCTGACATATCTAATGGTTTAGAAACAACTGGTTGTCTTACATATTGACCATTAGCATCTACAATTATTTTATCTACTGTCATCAATACTTCTCCTTTACTTACTTTGTAATTAATAGTAAATCCTGATTGAGTTCCATCTGCATTTTGTTGCCATACTGCAGGTGGCTCAGTAATTTCTGTAGCTAAATGATTATTTTCAATAGCATCATTTAATCGAGCTCCCATTTCTAAATAACGTTCTCTACGTTCAGGATTAGAAATAAGGGCAATGTTGGCGTAAGATTCTAAGTTTTTATTAAATGTTACTCCTGCTTCTGGGTCACTTGCTTGTGCTTCTAAAGCAGCTTTACCAAATTTAATGTAATTATCTTTAGCTCTTTCTGCTGGGTTAATTGTAGTACCTTCTACTACTGTATATAGGTTTACAGGGTTAGCATCGTACCAAGCTTTTTTCTCAGCAGCACTAGCACTAATTTCAGTATCAGTTAAATCTTCTGCTTTTTTACCTAGTCTATGAGCACTAATCATTTTAGCAGCATAAGCATCAGCACTTTGAGAACCTGGTTGGAATTCTTTTTTAATATTGTATCTCAGAATAGGATTACCATTTTGATCATTTCCTGCATAATGAGGAGTTTCTTCGTAAGCATTTAAATCAAATGTTTCTCTTAAATTAGGATTAGTAATTACACTAGTTTTACCTGTTCTATCATCAAAGTTTACTCGTTCAATTGAAGAGCCTCCTGTAGTATTACTCTTAGCATAGTTGATGATATCTGTAACTGCATTGCCTGTATATTTATCAAAACGTGTGTCCATATATATTTCAGGAGAAGCTACTGCAAATTGTGTTCTAAGGTTAACTAAATAATTATCCATTACAGATTGCCCAAATTTAGCTATTGCATCAGGCTGAACATTTTCTAATTTTTTCCAATCAAGACCTGTACCTGCAACATTTAATCCTTTATTTACAATATCTGTAGTTAAGAAATCTTTATTATGCTCTTGAATAATTTGAATCATTTTTAATGGATCTTTTTGAGCTTTTTTTTCCCAAACTTCTTTCATAGTTTGGTCTGCAGTTAATTCAATAATATTTTCAAAAGTTTTAATATCAGAGCTTTTAGCAACACTAAGTTCGAATTTATCTCCTAACATTGTTTGTAACTCGTCTATAGCAGCTTCTTTTTCTGCTCCTGAAGCACTTGCTACTTTTTTCTTTTGCAATGCTATTTTAGAATCATAGTCAGCAAGTTTTTGGTCAAACGCTGAAATTCTAAGGTCAAGAATTTTATATTGAGAAAAAGTTTTTTCTGTCTCGTTAATTCTTTCTACAATTGGCTGGCCTATAGATAAAGTTGTATTTAAATCTTCTACTAACCAAGCTCCTTGACGAGCTCTTGCCATATCTGTTAACTCATCTAAAAACTCTGCTTCCATTCCCGTAGATTTTACACCATGTAAACGTGAATACAAATCTTGACTTACTCCAGCTTCTTTAATAGCTGCTCTGTTACCTGTAGCATCTGAAGAACTTGTAATTCCTTTAGTAGAAGATTTAACTATATCTGAGTTAATTCCCCCAATAGCATTAAACTCTTCTAAAGTTTTATTGTTCTTTTCTCTTCTTGCAGTTGCTGCTGGGTCAGTTAAATTATCTGTACTGTATTTAATATTACGATAGTCTACAATATCTGCTGCAGCATCGCCAATAACATCAAATTTATTTTGACCAAAGTCTACATACAATTTTTCTGAAAAATCATCTAAACGTCCTTGTGCAGCATACTCTTGGTATCCTTCAAGAATATTTGCTTGTAAAGATTTAGCTTCTTTTAATTTTGCTTCTAAAATTTCTCTTTCACTTTTATCTAAAGTAGGAATTTTTAATTTTTCATTTATTTGAGCAATTTGGTCATCTACTTGACCAAATGCTCCTCTAATAACATTTTCTTTAAATTGTTCGCCTGTTGCTGCATTAGAGTTAGCATTATAGTACCATTCTCTACGATCATAATCCTCTTGCCAATTTTTGTATTTATCAGAAGTTTTTAAAAAATTTGTTATTTCTGTAGCAATTTGCTCTCGATTTTTTTCAGTAACTTCAACATTTAATCTTTGTAATGTATCAGCATTAAGTTGACCATATTGACCTAAACTATTAATACGTTGTTCAGGAGTCATTCCTGCTAATTGTAAAGATTCTTTTCGAATGTTTTCTTCTTCATTAGCTAAAGGAGGCTGAACATTAATTTGATTATAAGCCTCTTCTTTAGGGTCATAGTTAGTACCTTTAAATTGGTGATTAGTCTTAAATAACCAAGTGTCATAATCTCTTTGAGTAATTCCATTCGGTTTACCAATTTTTTCTTTCATCTCTTTTTTAGCTTCTTGTAAAGCTGTATAATTTCCTTGAATAGAAACTAATTCAGGGTCTTTTGTATACAGTTTTTGAAGCCCTGCTAATTGCTTAGCAGCTTGAGTATAATTTTTAGAGGTTGCTAAGTTTTGAGCAATCTCGTCTCTTTTTTCTTTAAGAGTTTGCATTAACTCTTTACTTCTAGGATCGTCTTGATTTAATTTAGAAATTTCAAAGTCAGCTGCATCTAGAGCTGCTTTGGTAGTTTCTAATTTTTCATACATCTGAGATAAAGGTTCTGCAAACGCTTCGTATCCTAAAGGTTTGTACTCAGTTTTTACTGGAGTAGAAAATGGTGTAATTGCCATAATATTTTATATTATTTTCCTTAAGCTTTTTTAGCTGCTCTTCTTTTTTGGTATTCCATTGCTATCTGCTGTAAATATGGATTAGCTTCTACTCCATACTCTCCTCCTCCATGCATGTTAGCATAAGCTAAAGCAGCTAAATTAGCTTTGTCAGCATTAGTTTTTTGTCCAATACCTTCTAGTCCTGCTTGCAAGTAATTTTGTTTAGCAGCATCAATAGCAGATTTTAATTCAAATGCTTTTAAATTAGCTTGAGATTTGTTTTGACTATTAAACATGTCTGTTTGCATTTTACTTGTGCCATAAGCATTTTCAGCTTGAGTTCGAATACCTGCTTTAGTATCAGCTTCATTTTTAGCCAACATAGCTCTGTTAGTTAAATAAGCTCCTGCTCCTGGTGCAGCATTCATCATTCCTCTTGCTGCTCCTGCATAAGCCTCTTCAGCTGCTCTTAGTTGAGGATTAATATTCATTCTGTATGGGTCTACAGGTGTAAATAAATTTTTAGCATTAGGTACTTTAGATTTTTTACCAAAAATTCCTTGGTATAAATTATATCCAGCTCCTAAATTACTTCCTACAAATTGCCCTAAAGTTTCATTCATAGAAAACTTATCTTTCATTGCATCTTGTTCAGTCTTGTAATCAGAGAATTGATTTTTCTTTTTTTCTTCTTCTTCTTTTTCAATCTCTTTTTCTTCTTTTTTTGTAAGATAGTTTGGCATTACTGGCATATTTCCTGTATTCCAGTCGTAGGCATTTCCTGTACCTGTTAGCAATGTACCATCATTATTTAAAACTACTCCTTTATTATTTTCTCCTAAAATTTCAGGAGCTTGATAGTTTCCAAAATCATTAGGAAGAGCATCCATATCTTCACTATAATTAAAAGAAGTAGGTAAAGTATTTTCTTGTGCAGAATAATAAGGATTGTTTAGATTAGGATTAAATTGTCCGTAATCAATGTTACTAGGACGTAATAATCCGCCTTTTGGATAAAGATTAGTTAATGGCTGCCCCATAGGACCTGCATTATGCATATATCCCCCTGCTCTAAATCCTTGATAAGAAGTATCTTGCATACCTGAAATAGGATTAGTTTCTTGCATTTTTGTAAAAGCTCCTAGAGCATCTGTTCCACCTTGTACAGCAGCTTGTCCTAATACTCCTAATGTATTATTAGAAGCTTCTTGTGGAATTTGTGTTTGTACTCCAGTTAATCTTTCTTGATTAGCAGCATCCATTATAGCTTGTTGTTCTGCTCTATCTTGTCTATTTCCTTCAATGCCTCCTTTAATACCTCCAGCAAATAGTCCAACACCAGCACCTATTGCGCCCCCAATAGCAGTTCCAATTCCAGGAACTATACTACCAATAGTAGCTCCCATAGAAGCTCCCTTACCAGCTGCTTTTAAAGCACCTGCGCCTGCTTGAGTAAAGGCATCGTTGTTTTCTTGCATAAATCCGCCAAAGTCGTACATGTTACCTCCTTTTTTAAATTTTTCTTGGTAATTTACATTTTTTTGTATATAATCTTCTCTTTCTTGCGTGAATTTATCTAAATTAGAATTTGTAGGAGTAAGAACTTCAACCCACTTTCCCGTTTTTGAATTATATTGTTTTCCTATTGTCATAGAATTATTAGAAGGTTCTCGTACTAATTCATTAGATAAAGAATCAATTGCTCTTACAGGTAATGTAGGTAACGTAGAAAAAGTTTTAGGCATTCCTTGATATGTGCCATCTGGTAATAAAAATACATCAAAATATTTTAAAGGCATTCCATGCTTCATTGCAATATTATTGTCTTTTACAGGAATAGCTTTAGGAGGTATAGTTTTAGGTTTTTTCTCATCTTCTGGGTCTCCCATTAATCCTCCACCGTATTCATACATAGTGCCTCCACATTTATAAGACATAGGGCCTCCATATCTCATCATACCTTGTTGCGCTTGCATTTGCTCCATCATAGCAGGATCCATTTGTTGTCCTTGCATTGAAGGGTCCATTTGACCTTGTTGTTGCATCATAGCCATTTCTTCTGGAGAAGGCTGTTCCATTGGAGGTTGAGCTTGCTGTTCTTGAGCTTGCATCATTTGAGCCATAAACTCAGGATGTTTTTCAGCCATTTTAGCAATGTCTTTTTGTAACTCTTCTTCTTTTTGAGTCTCTTGAGCTTGTGCTAACTTGTCTAAATCTCTAGCAATAGCATTTTGCTCAATCGTATCAGTTTCTCTTCTAGAATCTGTTCTATTGGCTTTCTTAGATGCATCTGCATAAGTCTTTCCTACAAAACGAGAGTTTATATTAAACTGTTTTGCAATACCTTTTGAAATAGTAATGTCGTCAGAATAAATAAATTCTTGGGCATTGTTTTTAGTTTCACCTTCTTGTACAAGGTTCATCCCTCCATTTGGATTCATACCTTGTGGTATTCCTCCTAAAGGATTTTCTTCATGAGAACCTCCTTCATTAAATTCTGTTAATTGATTCATAAGGCCTCCTTGTGCAAATTTCTTTTCTTTGTTTCCTCCAAAAATAGTATTACCTCCTCCAAACCATCCTTTAGGAATTGAAGGCGCTTTTCCACTTAAATCAGGCATTTGATTTGTAGGACTAGCAGTAGTTGTGTACGGTACTATTTCTGGAGTAGTTTGCATATTCATTGGAATGTCTATAGGTCTTAAAGGCCTAATGCCTAAATTATTTATAGGTTGCATTCCTTGTTGTATTTCTTCTTGTGGGATTATAGGAGTTTCTGTAGTAGTTGCTGCAGGGATTGCAAATTTAGTCATGTCAACTTTTGCAAGTCTTTTAGGAATAGAATTTACCATGCCCATGCCAGCGCTAACATAATTTTTTGCTTCTGCATAACCTGCTCTTTGAACTGCTTCAAAATGTTCTTTAGGAGTTTTTGCATCAAATACACCGTTTTTTCTATAACGAGGATTGTTGATGTAAAAATCTATTTGAGCTTTTAATCCTTCTTCTGGGGTATTGTATAAACGGTATTGCCCTGTTTTAGGACCTGTCCAATTATCATCAGCTTTAATACCTCCAAAATTATTAGCACGTTTTACTAATGAAGAAGTACCATTTCCTGTTTCTAAAAGGATTTGTGCAACTACTCCATCAATACTTAAATTATCATTAGGACCTAATCGTCCCTCTGCTTTAGCTTGGTTTACATACTGAGTAACAGTTTGATAAATCAATGCTGTTTTTTCTGCAACACTCATATTAGCCATAGAAGCTAAAGTAGGAGTATCTAATTCTCCTCCTCCTTCAAAAATATTAACATAAGGGTTTCCTAAAAAACCTCCCATTTCATGTTGTACTTTATGAGGGTGTCCTTGAACACTTACTGCTTGATTTCCTGGAGTTTTTTCAAAAGCTCCTGATGCATGTCCGTATCCTAGCCATGCTTTGTATGCTGCGTTTGACTTAAAGTTCATATGTCCTCCTTTTGCGTAAACTGCTGGGTATTGTTCTAAAGAAGAAGAATAGATACTATCATGTAATCCATTACCACCTTTTTTAAAACTGTCTTCAGGTAAATTAAATTTTCTATTAAATTGTCCACCGTTTTTAAATTCTCTTGAATCATCAGGCATTATAATATTTCCAAATAAAGAATGAGTACCATTGTCTCCTTTATATATAGTAGGATATTCTTCTCCTATTCCAAAAGAAACGGGTTTTATATTAAATTCATTAGGACGACCATCTTCTTTAATAGGTAAAGAAAATTTTCTTAATCTATCAGTATCTATATCAGAAAAATTATTGTCTTTTGGAGCAATATCATTCTTTTTAACTCTTTCTAAATTTTGTTGAATTTTATTAATTCCATAATTAATAGGGTATTTAGCGTATACCTCAGCATTAATTACAGGAGTCATTTCTACTCTTCCTGATTCTGATTGGTCTGCATAACGATAATTATTTTTACCTTGAGTCATGTCTGCCATAACACTTCCTCTTGCTCCTAATGTTAAGTTACTATGGGGTTTAGTATAATTTATATCACCTTTTAACCCATACCCCCAAGTAGCTTTATTTTGTCCTACATTTCCTGCAATATGACCTGCTTGACCAGGAATTACTCTATCTTGTAAAGTTCCGTAAAGGTCTTTATTTTGTAATATAGCTTTTAAAAAAGCTCCTGATGAACCTCCTAAGCCATTTCTTGTTTCAAACTTATAACCCCCTCCTGCTTCTACATTTCCGTATCCTTGACGCAATTTACTATAACCTGCTCCTAAATCAAATCTACCATATGGTCCTGACCAATCAGGATCAGGATTCATGTTAGTAGCACCTGCTTTAAATTCTAAGCCCATGTCTGCTTCACGAGGTCCTCTAGTGTAATCTGTGTATGTAGTAGGTTGCCCAAATTGTATATTAGAAACTACCTCTTGAGGATTTTCAAATTTACTTGGGTCAGCATTATATGCTCTAGAGTTATCAGCATAACTTTGAGTAAAATCCAAACTCATTGGATAATATAATCCACCTGGACTAGGTTTATGAAGAAAATTTCCTGTAGATATTCCTGCTCTATATCCTAATGAATTTAAATAATTATCATAGTTATATACCAGAGGAGAAGTATCAAATCTCCAAGCATCTGCTTTAGGTTTTCGAATGAATTTCTTTTTATCGTCTGGCATAATACTAAATTTGAAGTAAAGTTACAACTTTTTTTCTTATTTTTTAATCTTGTTTTGTTTGTTGCCAAGGATTAGCTAATAAAGCTGTTCCTCCTACTGCACCTGTTATAGGAACTAGCGCAGGAAGTGTTCTTGCTTTTTCTGCAAGAAATTTAGCAGGCCATCTTTTTAATAATTCTTGAGTATCTTCTGATGTTTTTGTTTTTCCTATTTGACTTTCTAAATTATTAATATTATTGAAATATTGATTTTTTATTTTTTCCAAATCTGCTTCAGAACCTCCTGCATTTTTTATAGCACGATATTCTGCTTTCATATTATTAAATAATAAATCACCTTCTTTTTTTAATTTAGCTGCATCTAATTGGTTAATATGTTCTTCTGTAATTGGAGTAGTAAAATAATCATTAATACCTTGAGTTTTTAAATCCTCTTTAAGTTGACGTAATCTTACTTCAAATTCTGTAGGTTTTGCATGATAATCTAATCCTGTTACATAAGGATCTAAAGTGTTTTCTTCTAGATGAGATCTAGTAAGCCAATTAGGAAGAAGTTCATCAGAATTAGTTCTTTGATGGCTTAATTCATGCCAAGTTGCTACTGGATTACTTATTTGAGCAGTTCCATTATCTTCTTGATACATGTATTCGTTAGTATTAGCATTTGCTACTTTTTGCTTAAATGTAGGAGTATGTCCTGGCATATAAGCAGCATTTGAACTATGCTTACTAGTGTAAACTCCTGAAGCTCCTTCAGGAACTTGACTAGGATTATATTCTAATTCATTTTTAAGATTTTCTAGTGTAACCTTTTTGTATTGTTCAATATCTACATCAGGATATTCTTCTTTCATTATTCTTTTAAACTCAGGACTATCATAATATGACTTCATATTTTCAACATACTCTTCTTGCAAAGATTTGTTAGTCTTAGTATTAAAAGGAATTATTTTTCCACTTTCAGATTCTTTATAAATAATATTTGGATTAGTCTCTAAATCATGTCCGTAAGTACCAAATACTTTTTCTTCCTGACTTATTTTTTTAAGGTCCTTAAGTTTATCTGTTGCTTTTAATACTCCTTTTGCATCTTGTGCTAGAGATTTTACTCCTGTTTTTGTTGCACCTATTGAAGGTATAAATCTTAATCCTTCTAATCCTGCATTCATATAATTACCTGCTTGTAAATTTCTATATACTTTATCTCCTGCATCTAGTAAATTAAGATTAGAATTTAATGCATTTCCTACAAGATTTCTTCCTTGAACTACTCCTGGATCTATGCCTGCCATACGCATTTCATTAATATTACGAGGCATGTTTTCTACTCCTCCTCCTGATACAGCATACTCAAAAGCAGTAAAAGGATTAGTAGCTATTTCCCAAGCTCTACTTGGTCTATCATCAGGGTTAAATTCTTTTATAGTTCCTTGATTAGGATTTCCATAAACAACGTTTTCCCCTAAGTATTTATATTCTTCTATTTTTTTTGGATTTAAAAGAATTTCGTTTTTTTGTTCTTTAGTAAGGGTAGCAGAATTTTTTATTGCATTAATAGTTTCTGCTCTAACAGCTTGGTTTTCTGCAGCACCTTGATTTAATTTATTTTGCATACTTTTTTGCATGCCTACATCAAAACTATTTTTAGGTACAGTACTCTCGGCTACTTGTGGCTTGTTATCTAATAACGGGGCATAAGTACGTTGGTACTTATTAGTAGTTGTTGTCATTGGAGTAGCTTGTGCATTTAATAACGCAGTACGCTTTCCTGTTGGGTCTTTTACAGGAATAAAACCTTTAGTATGTTCAGTTTGAATATACCATTGATTGTTTACTTTTTGATAAGTAGCTCCTGGTCTACCTTTGTATGTATACAATTGGCCTCCATCAGCATATTCTCTATTAATCTTTTTTTCTTGTTTTAGCATTTGCTCAGTAGGTTCTTTTCCTGAACCTGCGTTAGCTCTGATATTATCCCACAATCCTCTTGGAGAGTAGCTACCGTCTGCACGTTTTAGCATACCTCCTTGAGCATATACATTAGGATTATCAGCATGCCATTTTTTAGTTGCAGCAACTCCTTCTGCAATAGTATTAGCGTTTGCTTTATTTGTTAAATTAATAGTGTCCCATTGGCCTTTATCTTCAGCAGGATGATTAACCATTATATTTCCGTCTGCACTTCTGTAAATTCTATGGTACTCACCATTAGCAGTTAAAAACTTTCCTCCATTTTTGTAATAGTTTCCTAATGCTGATGCATAAATGCTGTCTCTAATTTTACCTTGACTAGTTCTATCTACTAATGGACCTCCATCTAAAAAAGGTAAACTAGTAGTGTCTCTAAAGATTTGAGTTCCTTTATCAAAATGCATTGGCAATATTGGGGCCATGTATCCTCCGCCTTTATAGTAAGCATCTTGGGCATTCTCACTAGAGAATATGCTGTGACCATTTAATGTTTGTCTAGGTTGCGCTTTTTTCATTATAGTACTTGTGGGTCGTAATACGAAATTAAACGATTCATTATAAACTCTTTATTGATATTATTATCAAAATACAAAGTTACTATAAAATGAGTACTTCTAAATCTTCCTTGTTGAGATACAGAATTTATATCTCTAGGAAGTTTAACTCTCCATTTATCAAATCTTCTTTTAATTCTCCCTGAAGAAAAAGGTATAATACCTGAATCTTGTACTTGTGTTTGGATTCTAAATCCTGTGATAGTTTTAGTTCTATCTACTTGTTTTAAATCATCACGCACAATAGAATTAAACTCTAATGTACGTAAAATTTTATTAATATCAGCATTAGGATTAATTACTAATGTAATAGACGCTTCTTCTACATTACCATAAAATTCTCCCCAATTACCAATATTATGAGTATATACAATGTTTCCTTTTTTAGGATTTGCTGATAAAAGTATATCACCATTTTCTATCCACATTTTAGGAGTAGCGCTATACTTTGAAGAAAATTGTTGCATTAATTCATCGTATACTATTGAAGTAGCATTTAATCTAGAAATTATATTTACTAAATCTGCATATCTATCTAACTGTTCTTTTAAATCATCTGGAATACTAGAAGCAATAAATTCAATAGTAACTACATAATATAATCCTCCGCTTGTAATAATATCTCCTGGATAATAAGTGTCACCTCCTATTACTACTAACACTCTAGGAGTAGTAGATAAGAAAGTGAAGATTACCTCGTCATTAATTCTGTCTTTTCCAATAGTAACTCCGTAACCTTTTATTGGGTTATCTCCTTGATTTTCTTTTCTATAAAACACTCCATCAGGTAGTGCTTGTAAAAAACTGTGTATTCCTTTTAATTCAGAAAGAGGATTATTTCCTTGTCCGTTAAATACAAAAATCTTTCTGTGAATACCATCAAATAAATATATACCAGAGTCTGTAGTTTTTATACCCCATTGGTGAATAGCTCCATGTTCTTTTGAAATATATTGATGCTTACCAAATCCTTGACCTGTACCTAATTGCGTAGGAACTCCATCATTAGTAGAAGTAATAGCTGCACGATTGATAGCATAAGCTCCAAATCCTCTATCTTGAATAAAATAAACTGTATCTTTCCAATTGACGATTTTATTAATTGGACCATAGTCATCTATATCATAATAATTATTTACACCAAATTTTGTCCATGCATCAATTTTATCTCCATTGATTTTTACATTTGATAAATATGCTCGGATGTCATTAGCAGCTGAGGTATTATCAAAGTTTAATGGTTTAGTAAAAAATACTACATTACTATTTTCTTGAGAATACACTGTATTATAAGCGTACATGTACAAGTTTTCTCCGTACTGTGTATAAGTATTATTAGTTTCTTGTCTAAGTACTGTATTTTGAGTATCGTTTAAAGCTTCTGTATATTTAACTCCAGTTTTTAAAGTAGCTCCTTGTGCTAAATCAATATTTATAGAAGACTCTACTGGGAAAGCTCCTGTTGTAGAATAAGAAGTTCCAAAAGCATCAGGAGTACCTGTACCAGCATTTTTATAAAATATCGTATTTAACTCAAGAGTAGTTCCTTGAAAAGTAAACATGTTTATAAAAATGTCTCCTCCAAATACTTTAGGATTAGTTTCTGTTACAGGAATAATTGGAGAAGCAGAAATAAAAGTATTAGCCGCTAATACATCATCTGTGTAACCTCCGTAAACTTCTTCTTTAGGAAGAACAATATCTACAATAGGAGTATATAAATAATTAGCTCCTGAATATGGAGTTGATGTAGAGGCTGCTACATCTGGTCCAAAATTATCATAAGCTGAAGAAGCTGGAATTGGCTGTAAAGGGTCAATTGGATCAAATAATAATTTTCCTATTCTACCTATAATTCCTGTAGCTCCTTTATTAATTAAACGAGCAGGGTCAGCTGGACCAGGTCCGTTTTGTGGGTCATTTATTCCTGAGCCTCCTACATTATAAGTTGCAGAGTAATTTCGTAGATAAGTTGCTGTACCTCCTACATCAAATGGCCCAATTATATTATCAGTGTATTCTGAAGTAGAATACATTCCTACTTTTGATTTACCATTTGCCCAGATTTTAATATTTTCAGGAGATAAACTATCAAGATTATAAGTAGTTCTCATAGTCAATCTGTAATCTTCTGCAAATGCGCATAAATCTTCAGGACCTGATAAATCTACTGAAGGTATATAAGTTCCTCCAGGCTGATAAAATGCTCCTGTAACAAGTACACATGCATTATTAGAGGAGGTAATTAATTCAGGTATATTATCAAAATTGTAAGAAATATCTGCACTATGGTAAGCAATAAAGTCTCCTGGAATACTTCCATAAGTATCGACTGCTCCATGTAAATGCTCAAAATGAGTTCCTATTACATTTTCAGGGTAAATATGATAAATATCACTACCTCCTGATATTACTGTTCCTCCTACAGGTTGAGTTAAATCAAAATCTAATCCACTACCAGTAGGTCCAATTTCAATGTCTGCAAAAGCTTTTATAATACCTGAAGTAATACGTCTTTTATCTACATCAGTTCTTTCTAATCTTACTATTTGATAACTTTCAACTTCTGATAAAAAGTCTGGGCAAGTAGAAAAGTCTAAAGTAAATTCTACTCCTAAAGCATACCCATAAGTAGTAGTGCCGCTAGAAGTAGTTAATGGAAAATAATTAGTACCTGAATTATTGGTTGTTCCATCTTGATCGGAAATATCTGGAAATTTAATATCACATAAGTGCTCTACAAAAGAACTTTCTCCTTTTTTATTGTAAAACACTATTCCAAAACGATAAGTTTCTCCACGTTTATATCCTCGAAGTAATCCTGATATAAAAGGTGAAGCATTATTTGGAAAAGTAATATTTTGATAAACACCTGCTCCATCATCTAAATCATGAGGAGGAGGAGTAGGACCATAGTCAGGAACATTAGCCTGGTTTACAAAACCATTTGTAGGACTTCCGTCTAAAGTAAATTGTTGTAAGTGAAATTTAAAACTAATATTAGAACTTTCCCCTCCTAAAGTTACACCGTCAGATTGATATTTAAACTGGTCATCACTAAACCATCCGTCACTCCATTGAGCATCACGATTGTAACGTTGACAAAATTTATCTCCATCTGTAATAGCTCCTGAATCGTAACGTACAATAGAAGTATCAAAAGTTTCTTCTAATTCTGCTAGTCGATCTTGAATAGAAAAATTAGAGGATTTTAAATTAGCAATTACTAGTGAGCTATCTTTTTGAGTAATACTTTTAGCTGTTTTAAAAGCAAAAGATTTTAATATATATTCTGAATACTCTATAATATAAGCAGTCTCTTCATTTCCTGTAATTAGGAAATTTACTAGAGAACCTGTAATAGCTTTTGTTTCTATAAAACTTACTTTAGGAGTTCCTCTAAAGTCTTCATGAAAAATTAAAAATATATCTATTTCTGAAAAATCAGAATAGTTAGTTACATTTACATTAATGCTTAAAGCTTTTCCTGAATTAGTTCCTTTAGGCATTCCAATATATTGAGCAGACTGAGTCAGTAATTCAGACTTAGAAGTAACATGTATTAAGTTACTTGGTGGAGATATTAAAGATTCTTTACCATCAGCTGTTCTTACTCTATAAGCTACTTGATATTCTCCTACTAATAAATTACCTCCATTAAGAATGTTATTTAATAAAGGCTGAACAAAAATAGTATCTGGATAAATATCAATTAATCCTGTAGGAGTTGTTAATAGTACAGGTGAGCTAATATTTATAGAGCGTAAGTAGTTATTATAGTCTGTCCAATAAACTCTTTGAATTCCTGCTTGTTCGTATCTTCCTAATGCTTCTATTGGAAAGTTTTTGCTAAAGTTTAAATCAGCACTATAGTAAAGTAAATTAGGATAACTGGGTAATATTTCTCTAGTAGCTTCATCATATTGAACTTCATAAATCCAACCGTTAGTATTAGAGTCATCTGCAACAAATAAAATAATTCTACTTCTAATTGTAGTGTATCCAATAATTTCTGGAATACCTACAGCAGTTCCCCATTCTCCTGTTTTAGGAATTTCAAAAGATTCTACGTTACCTTGAATATTAGTAAATGCTCCCATAGATTCTCCTTTAGTAGTGGAGATTCTAATATCAACGGCATCTATATATAAATTAGGGGGAAGACTGTCGTAAGCAGCATCCATGTTCATTCCTCCGTATGTAGTAACGTGTGCTTCCATTTATGATGTTGCTGGATTGCTACCTTGCGCAGTAGCAGATAATACATTAATTGTTGATACCAAACCAATACCTGCTTTAGGTCTAAACTTACGCATTTCAGGTAATTGCATGTTAGCAAAGAAATTGCTGTGGTCTTGTAAACTTGGAATAGTACGTACCCAAGAATTTTTTACAGTTTCTGCTTCATCTACACCGTTCCATTGTTTAGAATGATTAACTGCTTGAGCAAAATACCAATCTCTATCTCTTTCAATAATTTGATATTTGTCTCCTGTTAATTCATTACGTAGCCAAAGTTTAAATGCTACTTTATGTCCAACATAAAAAGAAGCTGCTGCTAACCATTGTTGTTCTGCAGGGATTGTAGGATAACCACACTCGTCTGTAGGAATAGCTTCATACGATATTGCTAAGAATCCTTTATCAAATGAAGGAAAAACAAATCCTTGGCCTACTGTATAAGTTTCTCTAGATTCAGTTGTATAATCACGGTTGTCTTTGTGATATCTTGTATGGAAGTTATCTGTTGCCCAACGCATTGGATACATTCTTCCTTGACCGCATTCTGCTTCTTCTAAAGTATCAATACCTTCAAGATGAGCTGTTTGTTTGATTTTATGCAAATCAAATGGCAAATCTCCTCTACCGTCACATACTTGTATGTAGCCAATTTTATCTTCCATAACTACACCTGAGTTAGTGTGAGCCATGAATTCTGCTAACCATTCTACTCCTTCTTCTTCATTAATTTCATAATTAAATCCGAAGTCACGAATAACTTTGTCAATGATAGCTTTATATGAAACGGTATTTCCTGAATGCATTATCCTAAGTTTTTAAGTATTGATTCTAATCTGTTGGCGATACCTTCAGAAGAATTATCTTTCATAGGGTCTTCTGTATGAACTGATTTATCTTCATCATATTGCCAACATCCGTCTTTGTCTTTTTTACGAGTACAAATAGTTTTAATGTAGCCTCCTTCAACTTGTTCTACTTTTACTTCTTCGTAGCTTCCGTCTTCAAACTCTTTACGAGTTGAACGAACTAACGATTCTACTTCTTTTGAAGAACCTTCGTTCTCTTCTTTTCCTATACTAAACATATTATCCATAATAAAATACTTTACGATTTGGATCCTTAACCACTTTGGCTAATAATCTTGAGTATTGTCTTGATGCTTTAAAATTATAGAAGACTTGGAACTTTACATTAGACGAAGTCTTATCCCAAAAGTGTCTATAAAATTCTTGTTGCGAGTGATCATTTTCATGAAATATTAAAATCTTTTTTTCAATTGCAACTATCTCTTCATCAGATACTTTATATTTATCTCTCCAATATTTCCAAGTAGCTTCCCAATTAGGCTTTAAACTAAATGAGCGTCTACCATCTTTTCTGAAGAAATTTAATTTTGTACTTTTAATTCTAATTCTTCCTACTCTACCTAATTTTAATTCTAAACCTGTAGCTACAATCTGAGTGCTAAACTCATTTAGTAATTCTTTTAGAAAAGCGTTATATTTAGGTTGAGATATTACTTTTTCTTTGGCATTATTCTTATAGTGCAAGAAGAAATTTCTTTTCTTAACATCACCAGAAAGTTTTCCTTTCCCACGTTTTAAATGCGCATTATTGCTGTGCTGGTCGTTCATCTAAATTTCCTCTTGATAATCCTCTACTACCTGCCACACTATCTTGAGCATCATTTGCATCATCATTAGAGAATGCCATTTTTTGTACAAGTTGCTGAACAATGTATGGCTTCATATATGCCCACATCCATTGATTTAGTGGATAAGGACTTGCAGGACTCCAACATGTATTACCTGTAGTACAATTAATAAAATCTCCAAGTACAGTAGGGTCTTCAAAAATACCAAGCATATTAATATATCTTAAGTTTAAGACAATTGGGTCTTTACTCATAACATACATATATCCTTGATACAAGAAAGCATAAATAGAACGTGCAGTTGTACGTCCATTTCCTACATAAGGTGCGCGTGAATAAGTGATTATGTTAAATCGAGGCTTCATCATATCCACTGGTCCTATTGAAGTAATTCCTTTGTTAAAATTAAACTCAATAGTATTTGGGATAGGTTTTACAGTTCTAAGTATTTTACATCCTGTTGGAACAGTAATGCAGCAATTATGTGGGTCTACTAATTCTAATTCTACACAAGGTAATTCTTGGAGAATGTAAGGGTCAATAGAACGATTTTTGTTGTATTCATTACGAATCCATAGAGATCTTTGCTCATTAATTAAATCTGTAAAGTACTCAAAAGTAAATACAGACTCAATAGAGTTGATATTAAGAGCTTCTAAAAGCTGTGCATGTAAGTCTTCTAACTTCAACATAATAAGCAAATATACAATTTATTTTAATTACTTACCTTGGCCACGGTAAGCTTTCTTATAATTTCTAGACTTCTTACATTTAGAAGTTTTAGTTTTAGCATGTACTCCTGGTCTAGAAACTTTTGGTGTTGCTAATTTACCAATTCCACTTTCTTTTACTTTTGCCATAATACTTAACTTAAAAGTTGATAATATTTTTTAGTTAATTCTGTTCTATGAGATAAACCATTTGTTCCTCCGTTAATTCTTTTAGTAACTGTAAGAATAGATGCATCATCCATTTTTAAACATAATGGCCAAAGTTTATTTCTTTCAAAATAAAATAAAGCTGAAGCAAATGCATAATCAGTAGCTACTACATTAGGATTAGAGATTATTTCAGGTTTATCAAGATATTTAGAAAATGCTATATAATTATCTTTTCCAGTTAATTGTAGAGCACCTCTTCCACGATACTTATAGCCTTCTCCTGTATTCTCAGGACCGTTACCCATTCTGTTAGCATAAACTTTGTTAGCAATTTTTTCAGGCTGTCTTTGGTAAGCCATTGCTATTACTTTTGTAGGAAAATACTTTTTAAATATTTTCATTAATCCGTCTGCAGAATAGTTTAAGTTTTCTGTAAATATACTAAAGCTTCCTGTTTCATGTGCTAATTGTCCAAAGAAATGTGCCGTTTGTTCTTTGGACAATTTGTAATAAACCATTGCTTTAGTTAAAGTTTCTTTACCAAATACTCCATCAGGAGTAGCTCCTATAATTTCTTGAAATTTTGCTAAGCTCATTATTTAAGTATTGCGACTCCCGTCATTAATAATCCATAGATTGTAAGTCCTAATCTCTGTTTCTTTAATTTCTTGATATCAAATTTTTGAGTAGTAATAATAGTATCTTTTGAGTCAATAATGTAGCGCTGTGCGAGGATTATAGTATCTTGTCGAGCAATTACATCATCTTTAAATTTATCACGCGCGTATAGCACATGAATCATTGTATCTTGAATTTGTATAATATTAAAAGTATCTCGACTATTTCTAACTTTTTCTAATTCTTGTTCTAGGTCTAAAAGACCTGCATTTAAAGTAGCAATGATTTTTTTATCATTGTTAACTCCTATTGTTTGTTTTTCAATAATTGTTTCTTTTCCTTGTATTCTATGTTCAATAGTTTTTTGCTTAGTTACAGGATAAACTTGTTTAGGATTTTTAAGTAAAAGCAACAAAACTCCTACTCCTAAAATTAATTGAAAAATTAATGTAATATTGTGTTTTATTTTAATATCCATATTAGAAAGTATAATACTAAATAAGTAGTAAATAAAAGCCAGAATAATTGTTTAAGGTTGAAGTTCATCTTTAGTATTTTTAATAAATGAAGTAGTGTCTTTTATACCGCTACGGATTTTTTTAACCATAGCAAATACTTTACTTAGCATATTATTGCCAGTGATGTCAATCCAATTTTCATTTATCGAAGATACTTCAATTAAACTAAAGATAATAAGTAAAAGGTTTGTAAATAAGGCAGTTGTTAAAATAGTAATCTTATAGGATGGGGCAAATAAATCAATTCCTTTTTGTAAAAATGGAGTTAAAAAGTAAAAATCTATAGGAAAAATAGCTCCTGCTAAAATAAAATAACCAGCTGCTTTATAGATATATCCAGTTCTAAGAACTCTTGAATTAAAAACATCTTTAAATTTGCGTCCTGTTTTTTTAGCAATACTTTTAATTGCAAATAATTTAACTAAAGTATCTATTCCCATTACTATCATTAGAATGATAACACATAATTCAATAGGAGCAAATACTCCAAAAATTCCGATTAACCAAATAATTGCTTTTTTCATGAGGATAAATTTACAAAATTAATTCTTTATATTTCGTATTTAGTAAGTTCTACCATTGTCCATATTTTTACTTCTTTATCATTCCAATCTGTTACATAAGTAAACCCCCCAAGAGTAACTCCAAAGTTTGCTGTTGTTGTAGAAAGTAATACATCAACACTACAAGTTTTTTGTGCAATAGTATCATGTATTGTAATTACTTCTATTGTAGGGTCAATAATTTCTACATTAAATTGAGGAAATTTATAAGTTGCCATAATATCTTAAGTTAGTGTTGTTCCTGTTACTGTGAATGTTCTACATGGTATATATCTACCACCAATATCAGCTTTTGCAGTTAAATTCATCCAACTACCTGCTAATGTATGTGCTATAATATTAACTGCTGCGTATGTTGTTGAACACCAAAATGTAATTCCTGAGTAATTAAATGGTGCATAATTCAACAATTGAGTTAATTGATAGTTGCAAATGTTCTCAAGTTCTCTTTTGTTTGTCAATCTACAACCGCTAAATCCTCCAAAAGTACCTTGTGCTGCATCAATAGCAGCATTCCATGTTATATTTGGTAGACCTAAAGAAGTTATGTAGTAACCTAATACAGTTGTACCATTAGAAGTACTCCAATCAATCACCCAATTATTAGCATATGTAGTGCCACCTAAAGTATCAGTGAATCTATTTGTATTTCCAAATGGATTATTTGAAATTAATGTAAAAAAATCTGAACCTCTACCCTTTTCTAAATCACCATCATCACCAGTTCTATAAGACGTAGTTTGTCCTGTCTTCATCAACTCAGCACTAGAATAAGTTGGCGGGCTACTACTTTGTTTTATATCTATTCTTGTTGACATTAGTAATTTTTATTTTAAGGTATGAAAGTTAATGTTCCTGCACCTGCATTAGGGAATGCATTTCCAACAACTATTGTCCCATCAAATGAGCAATATGTACCATTATCTACAAAGTTTGAAACAATCATTATAGAATTTGGATTTGCATTAGTTGGAATATTTATTAATAATGCTGTATTATTAAGTCTATTTGTTAGATAGCCATTTATGCCTAAACTATTAAAAGTAGTATAGTTAATTCTAATTCCAATTACATCTCCTTCTGAAGTAGAAAAATTAGCTTGCCCACTAGTAGGTGCAGCAGAAAGATTTGTGACATTATATTGGAAAGCATTAAATGGACTTGAAGAAGCTCCTCCTGAAACTGTAACAGTAACATTATTTCCAACTGTAGTAGCTGTTACACCTGCACCAACAAAATTAATACTAGAAGCATCAGTAGTTAGACTTGAACTTTCATCTAGTATTGCGAGTCTTTTTTTTATGTTAATTCCTGTACTCATTAGTATGTCTTATTATGCTACATTAAATATGGTAATGTTAACAGACGGAGACAATGGTCTTGTTGGGTTAGTTCCAGCAGCAGTTGGTATAAGTCTCATTCCTGTAGCTTGTGACCACCAAAAGAATTTAATATTATCACCTGCGTTTAATTGTATTGTATCCGTTATAACAGCTAGTGTTTGATCATTTTGTGCTCCAGTAGTAGTAAACGTGTATGATGAATTAGGAACAATATTATCATTAATTGTAAACCACACAGTTACATTATAGTTAGAAGCCCCGCCAGTAAATGCAAGTTGGAGGCTAGCAGATATAAAATACATGGCACTATTAAGTATGTTAATACTATCTGTGCCTAACGTCATGCCAGTAGCTTGCTGCGTTGTATTAATTTTTACCTGATTAGCAGTTGTTGCTCCAGCATTTGTCTGTAACGTAGTGTCAAAAAAAGTTCCTGAGTACAAACTTTTTGACAGTGTGATTGAGGCACTCATTATGTAAGAGTAATAACAAGTAATTCTGCACCTGAAGTAGTTGCATCATAAGCAACAGCTGCAAGTGTATTATTTAAAGTTCCTGCATCAAAACTAACAGTTTCTCCTGGCTTAAGAGTTATTGTTTTAACAGTTGCATTTGCTGTACCTACATTAGCAATAGACATGCTGTATGCACCTGCAGCAATAGTTCCTGAATTAGTATATCTAAAGATATTAGGAGTTCGTGTGCCTGCTGTTAATTTAGTATTGACAGCTGCGAGAGTTGTTTCTGTTGCAGCATTAGAACTAGAAGCTACACTGTTAACTTTAACCAACAATTCTTGTTGGCCTGTTACCATTGCTTCTGTGTTATTAGGTCCGCCTGATAAGGCTACTTTTCTATTTGGCATGATATCTTATTTTAAAATTATTAAGCTTCGTTTCTTGTTTTGATAACTGTAAATGTAAAAGGACCTTCAAGTGCATCATTATTAGCCCATTGATATCCTGAATCTACCATAGTTAAAGTGCTTCCACAAGGATCTCCTCCTAAATTAGTTGCCCCTAATAATGTGGTATCTCCACCGCCTGCAATCCATGTTTCTACTCTACCATCAAAATGATCGTTGACAATAAGCATTCCTGAAAAATTATCAATTAATTGTGTGAATTCATCTGGATTACCTCCTCTAATGGTAACTAAATTATCAGAAGTATCATCAATAATACTATTTCCATAATTATCAATAGTAATTTCGTGTCCTGCAGTATTAGGCGCAGTATCTAATTCTGTTCCATCAGCAAATTTAACAGCATCTCCTTGAGGAATAACTTCACGATAATAAGAATACGCTCCTATAGCATATACAGCTGTTATTGTTATTGTTAATGGGTCTTCTGTAACACCGTCACTAAAAGTTAAAATATCTCCAACAGTGTAATTATTACCTGGGTTTAAATATGTAACATCAGGAATTCCATCTGTAATAGTTACATAAACAAAACAACTTTCTCCTGTTCCTCCTGTAGCAATAAGCATTGCTTCTCCATCTTCATAATCTGAACCTGCATTTTCGATTGACCAAGTGTCAATTCCTCCAGGATTTTCTTCTGAATTATCCCAACTATTAAAATTAATTTTCCAATATAAATCAGTAGTTAAATCATGCATTACTAAATTAGTCTCTATATAAGTAAATGCATCTCCATTCATAGCATTATCAAAATCTGTATAAACACGAGATTTTACATTTGTTAAATCCTCAAAACCATTATATCCTGCACGGGTATCTGTGTATTGACTATTCCAACGAGTGTTTTTTGGAGATACTCCTTGAACGCCATTTCCTTCTATTAAAGCATTATATAGAATATTTCCACTATGATTTTTTGCTAAATGCACTCCAGCAGAAATAACATCAACAGTTACGGGAGTATTATAATTAGTGACATTTGGTTGCTCAAAAAAAACTGAAGGAAAAATTTCATAGCGGTCATAACCAAAACCGTAATCATTTTCATTTCCTATTCCCCAATAAGTAAATTCAATTAACCAATAACGAGTTTCTCCTGATTCAGGATATGTAAACTGCATTACAGTTTTTATTCCTACATATTGAGGAGGCACTCTTTCTCCTGTTGAAGGTGCTTGAATAGCGTTTCTCCAAGTAGTAAATGTTCTATTAGCAATATTTGTTAAAGGCGCCCAATTAGTATTTGTAGCATCTATATATTGAGTATTCCAAGCAGTATATGCAGGAGCATTGTTACTATATCCTTCATCTAAAGGATAATTAAAAATACCTCCACCACTATTTCCACGAGTAATTTCTAGTAATCCTGGGATAATAATATCTCTATTTTCGGGCTCGTCAATGTTAGCTCCACTAACTTTTATAAAACTTACTTTAGGTCCTACTGAATCTTTTTTAAAATCTAAATTAAAACCATCTTGAATATTATCTAAAACTTCTTCCATACTTTTTTTTACAAAAGCTTGGTCAGCCATAGCAACTTCTTTACCATATTCGGTTTTATACATCAAGTCTCCAGTATTGTTGCTTTTGAATAAATCTATTCCTGTAGCAGTTTCGTGCTCTCCGTTTTGACTAAGTTTTTTATTAATATTCATGATTATGCGTTTAAAAGTTTTTTCATTTGATTATATGTCAAGAAGTTGTAATCTGTAGTATCATTAGGAATGTCTCTAACATCATAACAATTTAAGATTTCTAAAGCTCTTCTTTTATTTTTTAGCATTTCTAAAGCTTCACAATTAAAAGAACCAAACTGCATGTTAGTTAAATAAGACTGAACACATTGTGCAAATTCACATTGTGTTTGCCATACTAAAGTAATAAAGCATGCAACTTCAGGATTCATATCTTCAGTTATTTCTATAGTAGTAGAACAACTCATTATGCTAATATTACAATTCTAACTCTAGTTTCTGTTACTTCAGGTAATTGTAGATAAATAGTAATTAATCCTGAAGTAGCATTTATTTCAGTGTATGCTCCTGCTACTGAAACATCATAAGAAGGAGTCATTTGTATCCATTTAGTTCCTGCAGGATTTTTAAAATAAACTGCAATATGTAAATCGCAATATTCTGGGTCTAAACCTCCTTGAATATATCCTTCAGGAATTACTCCTGCTGCAGCTAATTCTAATTGAGTAACAGTAAAACTTTCTCCATCAAAAATAGAATCAACTTCTTTTATAAATTTATAAGCGTTTGTTCCATCTGTTCCGTCAGTACCGTCTGTACCATCTGCTCCTGGATCACCTGGGTCACCTTGAGGACCTGTTAAATCAGGTGAAATATAAGTTGTACCGTCTGTATATAGAAAAGTAAATGTACCGTCTTCATTATCTGTAATAGAAACAATTCCTCTACCATCGCTTCCTTTTAAAAGTGTTAAACCTTTACAATCTTTACATTTACACATAATACATTATATTAACATCCTCCACAGCCACAACCGCTGCAATCAGATACTGTTTTACAATAAGTTGAAGCTGCTGTTAAAATGTTTTCAGCAGTGTCGAAATCTCCACAACTAAAAGCTGATTCAATTCCGTAAATAAACATTTCCATTTGGTCAACTTGTTCTTTAAGTTTAATAGTAGAAGGTGAAGAACAAGCATTAAGAAGTTTCATTACTAAATTATCTTTACAACTACAAAGATTGCATAAGAATAATTGGTGTTGAGTTTCATTTGTATATATGTCTACACCGTCAGTAACAATGTAAACAATTTCGTAAATTCCATCTGGATTAGACCAAGGTTGGTCTGCTAGAGCAATAAATGGTGCAGGTGTAGGAGCAGTAACATTGCCTGAGTAAACGTCTACTGTATCATTTTTTAATATGTAAGTACCCATTATAGGAGTACCACTAATTGTGATAGGTCCTACTGTTTGTGAGTAATTTACTACATAAGTTCCTCCGTTATTATTACCTGTTCCTGTGATTACAGCAATAATCATTGTTCCTGGTAGTATACCAGTTCCTGTAAGCATTTGGCCTACAGCAAAATTACCTGAAAGGTGAGTTGTATCTGTGAATAAAGTTCCTGAGATTGTTCCTGTGCCTATGGCAGTGACTATAGCTCCTGTTGAAGGAAATACATTTACTGCTGCATAAGTAACATCGGCATCTATTGTAGTAATATTAGGACCGCCCCATCCGCCAACGTTAGTAGTTGAAACATATACTCCTGTCAATTCTTCAATTGTAACAGTATTACATTTGTTGCCTAATGATAAAGATATTTGAGGAATTAAACTCATAGGAATAAAATTTTATCAAAGATAAGGAAAAATATAGTAGCCCACCACTCGACAGCAAAATTTCGTGGCAGGCTACTGGGGGTTGGAGAATTACGCGTTAAAGTCAGAAGGGGTAAGTCCTAAAGAAGTTACCAATTCTTTTCCTGTATTAGCTGTTCCAGAAAGACTTCCAGTTGTACTCAAGTTTAAGTACACTAATACATTTCCTTTTGCTCCTGCATTAGTCACAAGACCTTTAATGTCTTCTGTCCATGCAATATCCAAAGATGAGTAAGTACAGTTAGCAGCTACATAACCAGCAACACCTGGGATTTTAACTACTTGGTCACGTAATGCAGGTGGAACACCTAACATACCGTTTTGTCCTTCGAAACCGTAGTTCATGTACTCATCCATAGCAACTTGTTGCCATACACCGTTACCGTTACGAGCTCCTGTAGTCAATGTAACTAATACAGTTGAATCAGAGAAAGTTGCAGTAAAACGATTAGCATAGTAATCACGGAAAGAGTTCACGTTAAATGGAGCTTCTTTACCAGTCAAACGGATACCAAAGTTTGCAGAAGCTGCATTAGCAGCAGTAATGTATTCTGTTGTACCAGTTCCTGCTGATGGAGCAAAACTTGCTGTTACAGGACGATCTACAGTAAGGATACCACCGTCTGCTACAGTTACAGTTGTTGCTGTAATTTTATATACAGGGTCAGAGTAGGCTGTTCCTAAACGAATAAAATCTCCTACTACAAACAAGTAAGGTAATACACCTCCTGTTTCAGTAATAACAATTTGTCTTGAACCTTCTGTTGCTACAATAGTATCAGATGCTCCTAAAGCTTCTGTACCAGCATCGCTACAAAGTAAATCAAATTTCAAATAACCATTTGCAGGTTCTCTTTTGAAATTTTGATTTCCACTTAATGCTAATAAACAAGCTAATTCTGCTTGGTTACCTGTTGCATCAGTACGAACTGGACCTGCAAACAAAGACATTGGCTGAGAACGGTTAGCCGCATCATTATCTCTTTTACGAATTTTAATCCAGAAATCTGTGTTGCTTGCTACAGGCAAAGCACCTGTTGTACCATTGTAACCAATAGTAGTAACTTGCTGAACTGCTGTTTTGTACTTAGCAATTGTTGTTTTAGTACTACCTTTAGTAAGTACTGGAGATTTCATCAACGGTTGGTTAGCTCCTTTTCCTTGAACTATCATGAATTGATCACCGTTAGCAAGTGCTGCATACGCAGTGTTGTCCATTCTACGCAATCCTGCATCCACTAATACTACTGCTCCTGCTTCAATATTAGAAGAAGTTACCACAGTTCCTACTGGGCAAGTTGCATCTAAACCTGAACCGCCTGATGTTAATTTAGTTACGTCACTCAAAAGGACACTAAATACGTTGTTAGCTTTTCTTAACATTTCTGTTTGTTTTTAAATTAATAATCTTTATTCTAAATCTTTAAAGGATTCTCTTATTTGTAATTTTTGTTCTTTTACACGTTCTAACATTAAGTCAGTTGCTATATCAACTATAACAACGTGTGTAGAGTAATCTAGCTCACAATTAACTTGATTTGCAGGAGTATCTCTATCGACAACTATAGCTGTTGGATTTTTAAGGTATCTCATATAATATGTAGAAACATTAAAAGTACCATCAGTTATAATTTCATGACGTTTTGCTGTTGCTGGTGATGCAGGGTTAACTCCAGATATTAATCTAGAATATTCTGCTCGCCAAACTCTAGCGTCGCCATAAGTCTTATAAAAGGGTTTTTTGTATTTACTACTTTGAAATTGTTGAATTTCATTGTAAGCAATAACTCTTATATAAGCCTTTATGAACTCTTGTGTATTACAGTCTTTTTTATCAATTGTACATTCTTCAAAGACTGTGTACATATGGTCCATCGGTAAATCAAAGAACTTTCCATTAGTATAGATTCCAACTTGTGAAGCAGAAACCGTAAGAGCAGGAGCCGTTTTAATTAAGGCTCCTAACCCTTGGTCTCTAATTTCAGTTTCTTGAAAGCCTTTACCCTTTCTATTGTTCATCTCATCAATAAACTTTTTGACATAAAAATGGTATGCTTCTGTAAGCACTGAAGAATAATCGAAATCTTCGTACCCCGCTGACGCAAAACTATCTACTCTATCTAGTTTTTGGTCTAATGCATCTGCCATTTCATTTGCCGTCATAGTCTATTTTTTCTGAGCTAACTCAATTTTTGCTTTAATTCTTAATTTAACTTCTTGATTGTCAGGATTCAAAAGGTAATTAATTACATCTGTAATTTCTCCTAATTCTGCACCATTATCAAGTGTATATCTTTTTTCTCCTTTACGAATGATAGCTCCTGCTTCTACAGCTTCTTGAACAAAAATTCTTTCGTTGTATTGAGGGTGATTTACAATTTCTAAGAAGAATTTTGGATCTTTTTCAACTACACTAAGAACTTCATTTTTCATCCAGTCTTCTGTAGCGCTTACTGGAATAGTTCTTCCAAGAGATTTGATAAAGCCAATAGTAGTTTTCTTACTATTAGTAACTTCTGCAAACTTAATATAAGCTTGAGATTTTACACCTGCTTCTTCTAATTTCTTAGTAGTAACTCTGCTTTCGTCTACCATCATAAACTCATAAGTTGCTTTTAATTTTCTGTCGTCATAAGACGGACAAATAAGCATCTTATTAGATAATAAGATAAGGTATTTTAACATATCTAAAGGCAGATTTAAGTTTAAACTTGTTCCTTCTTTTGACAAAGCAACACGTCCTCTTTTATCTGTTCTCCAGAAATTTGTATCTTGAGGAGCGTATGGATTTAAGTCCACACCCAACTCTTTTTCAAAGAACTCTTTTTGAGTCATTCCATTAGGAAAGGACTCCATGTATTTTTGAATCTTAACTCTACGTTGGTCATCTAAAATACTTTTTACTCCACCACCAAGGTTTGCATTGTTAAGAGGCACTTGATAACTTCGTTTTGTTTTGTTGTACATGAAAGGGTCTTTCGATCTGTCCTGTCCTGCAACTAATAATGTATTCCATTTCCCCGATGACTCTACTGGTTTTACTGCTACAATTCTGTCTTGTAGGAATGACCCGTAAGCCACTTTTTCTTTTTCTGCTGTCTCCATTTTTTGCTGTCTTAATTAATTCTCTTTTAAAAATGTCCCCTCGAGGCTTTCAACTCCGAGGGGATACATTTCTATAATTTACTATCTTTCGATATTCAATTTAAGGTCTACAACTTTTGTAGGGTCTTCAATCATCATACCACCCCATTTTTGGAAGTGTACGGAATAACCGTCAATTGGTGATGCTACCATTTTAGGTGAACCTTTTCCTGCAGGAGAGAATGGATCTCTCATACCTGGGATATAAGCCCAATTGTAATCAGGAACTCCTTTTGGTTTAACACGGTAGATACCTGCGTTATCTCCATAATCCAAAGCAAGGATACGGTGAGATTCTACGATACCTTTTCCATCTGGGTGACGTTGTGGGAAGTACACATCATCATCAAAGAAATCAACGATTTCAACTTTGATAACAACACCATTGTACCATTCGTAAACGTTCCATTGTGGTTCCATTAAACCTTTAGTGTTTGTACCACCTAAGTTTCCTGCATCTGTATTAGACATTAAGAATTTGTCAGAGATTACAGTGAATTTACCTGTTCCAGATTTAGCATTGATTTGTTTCGAAATTTCGATTGCACCAAATTCTCCCGTTAACAAGTGAATAACACGTTTTCCTCTTTCAATTTTCCCAACACCCATATCTAACAACAATTCTAAATGCCAATCAAGGTCATAAGTATTGTAGTAGTGAACGTTTGATGGAGCGATTTGCTCGAAGAAACCTGAACCTGATTCGATAGCATATTTTGTCTTATCGTCTTTGTTCAAGTATTTGTGGTCAGCTGTCCAGTTTTTCTTACCGTACATCAACATACGAGCAAACATTTCCTCACATTGGTGGTGTGCTACCAAATCTTGGTAGTTAATCCAAATAGACTCTTGTTGTCCTTTGTAGTTAAATCCAAACTCTAATGGTTCGTTTTTACCTTTGTTGATTGTGTTACCCGCAACTTCGTATTCCATACGTAAAGTAGCAGGACGGTTTTCCATTCTCCAAGGAGAAGTGAAATACGGTTTAGAACCTTCATAAGATAACGTTGAAGGAGCTAAAGAATAGAATTTAGACCAACGGCTTCCAATTATTAATTCTTCAGAAGGGACAGACATTGTAGGATTGTCAGTTACTAATTCAACTTCGAATTTGTAACGAGAACCTGCGTCCATTGCTTTTTTCACTAATAAGTGATAATCATCTACCTCTCCACGAATAACGTTTGTTGGTTCAAACAATGGTTCGTCGAAAATCATGTAGAAACGCTCACCGTTAGCTCCTATGTTTGCTGGGAAAGTACCTGCAGAAATAGTAAGACCGTTGATTGTTTCAGCATCTACTAAAGGAAGATTTTTATCGTGTTGTCCTTGCAACATCCAGTTATAAAATCCGTTTTCTTGTTCCACTTCTTTAACAGGGAAACGATCTACGAATTCACGTAATTTACCTTGTAAATTAGTTTTGTAAATCTGGCGAATTACATTACTAATTAATTCAGGCTTTTGTTGATACAAAGCGTGGAAGTGGTTGTCTGTAACCAAACCATTGTAATCTACTGCTTCATACTTTTGTAATGGAAGTAATTGAGCCATTTTGTTTTTTTATTAATTGTTAAACGAATTATTTTCTAGCTTTCGTTGCCTGTTCTAGCAATGAAAGAATGTTATCTGTTTTTGGAGAAGTTTCTATGGATGTGTTACGTCCTACTCCTCTTTGTTCTTCTGCAGAAATCACTTTGTCTAACTCTGTGATTGCTGCTGTCTTAGCAACTGCTTTTATTTTAGAAATGTCAGGTCTGAACTTTCCTTCCTTTGTAATATTAAATAATCCTAGAGTATCGTAGTAGTTAATTAACATCTCGAACTCAGATGGATTTTTCATCTGCTTGTACATAAGGCTGTTAAATTCTCTACCACTTTTAGGGTCTTTATAAACAGGCTCAATAATATTGTTTTTTAATTTATCCTTTGAAATTTTATTAAGGTTTAATCCATCAATAAAACTATCTCTAGAATCAATATCATTAAGCAATGATTCAAAAGCTTTTGTTTGTTCTTCTTGAGCTTTTGTATTCATTTCTTGCTTAGCTGTTCTGCTTTGTTCTACAATAGCTGCTGACTGAGCTTTTAATTTAGGAACTGCTTCAAAAGCTTTTTGTTCTAACTTTCCTACTGCATCTGCATCTTCTACGGACTCCATTGCTTCTTGGTCACTAAAGTTTTTAGACTTTAAATGCTCAAAATACAATTGTTTTTGGAGCGTAGTATCTGCTGATATAGCATCAGTTGTAAGATTGTCAAAGAACTCTAGTCGTTGAGCCATTATAATTGCTTGGTCAGTTTGGTCAAAAGCATCTTCAATTTCTAAGAATCTTTTCTTATCACTTGGTAAACTTTTTTTCCAATCTTGCTGTTTAGCATCTACTCCTTGCTCAATGGTTTTATTTAACAACTCTTTAATAGTATCTAAGTTTCCTGGAAGTTCATCTAAGTTGTCAGCTTCTGACGCGGTGATGATTCCTCCTAAAACTAGTTCTTTTAAAAGAGCTTTATAAACTACTTCATTGTTACCTTTCTGTCCCTCGTTAGGAACAGATTTTTTTTCTGTTGGAACTTCTTTATTCTCAGGTACATCATCTCCTACTTCTGCACGTACTGGTTCTAAAGTAAACTCCTCTTTTTCTTCAGTCTTAGGAGCTTCAGGAGTATCCTTGTTCTCAATAGTCTGATTTAGTTCTTGGGGTGTCATAATTTGTAGACCTTCCCATAATTCATCTGAACTCATATTTGCTGTCATTAATTAGTTACAATATTAAAATTATTTTTATACATAGAATCTATAAATTTTATAATTCTACTATAATCCTATAGCTTTATTTTGCTGTACCAGCTGGTTTATTTTTATCAATCATCAATTTTTCTTTAGCTAGCTTTTCTTTAGCTAAATTAGATCTTTTAGTTTCTTCTAATTTTTGTGCATCTAAAGCCATTCTTTCTTGATTATTGTTTTCAATAATTTCTGTACGTCTTAAATCTAATTCGTCTCCAATACCATTACTATCTGTATCTATCATTAAAGAGTTACGAATATCTTTAACATGTCCATTAGCATAACCCATTTCTGCAAGATATTCTTTAGATGCAATTTCTTCACGCTTGATAGTCATCTCGTCTTCATGTTTTTTCATTTCGAAATCTCTATCTGCTTTTTGACTTGCTTCTAACATTTTAGCTTGTTCTTGCTGAGCTTGCATTTGTTGTTGTTGCATTTGGTCATTTTGTTCCTTAATCTTTTTAGCAGACTCTTCCAGTTTTCTAGCAATTTCTTGCACTGATTCTGATTGTCTAATTGCGATTAAGTCACTAATAGTAGCTTGACCATTTTGAATAGCAGCTTGAGATAATTGACGTAAATCATTGTACAATTCTGTATCTGCATTTGAGTTGCTTAAATGGATATCGTATTCAGTAGAAACAAACTCATCAAAGTTGTTTACCATTTCTTGTCCCATATCGTCTAATAAGAACTGTCCTTTTTTAGGGTTCTTTTTATAAGAGTACTTACAACATTCTAAGAATTTAGTAAGTACACGCTTACGGAAATTATTGTCAATAGCAAACCATTTTTCAGTAATATGGGAAGTTTGTGCAACTTCTCTTTCTACATTATTTACTGCTTCTCTATTTTGAATTTGCCCCTCACGTGCGCCTGATACTCCAGCTAGTTTACCCAGTGTGTTCTCGATATCGAGTAGTAAGTTGGTATACATGCCTATTTCTTGAGCGTCGCCCATTTGAATTTGCTGAGCAGTTAACGTATTAAATGCTCCTGCAGATTTACCTTGAGAAGGTCCTTTTAATATTTCATTAGTTGGGTCTAACCATGCAAACTTATTAATAGTTACATATCTCATCCATTCTTTAGGGTCCCAACCTGATGGAACTAAAGATGCATTCAATGCTGTGAAAGATCCTTTGTATGTAGCAATTGCTAGCTCACGTTTGTAGTAAGCAATATCGTATGAATATGCTAAAGGTTTCATCACATCCATTAATGATTGTACTTTATAATCATTAGTACTGTTTACACTTCCTACGTAAGGAGGAGTTCCTTTAGATTTGTTGACAATAGATTTAGATGCATATGGTACAGGTCTCATTACTGTATAAATATGGTCAGCAATTTTTGTACCTTCCATCCACTCATTTACCCATACCCATTTAATAGTTTCACCTTTATCTTTATCAAGTACATAGTCTTCTGGAACCCAGTCTTTTTGTTCCTGGCCGTCTTCATCAAAGTAAGTAAGCTCTCCAATTTTTCTACGAGATCTCCAACATACTTTCAAGACTCTAACGTTTCCGTAAGTATCAAAAGCTCCTGCAAAAGTTCTTGTTCCCATTTCATTAGGATGGAAAATAGAAAGAGCTCCTTGCTCTCCGTAATAGTCATACACAGAAATATCTCTGTTTAATCCTATTCCTCCACCTCCTGCTGAGGCATCTACTTTTCCAATTTCTAAGAAATCAATATCTTCAGCTGAAATTTCGTCCCAATAATCATCAACTACTTGTCCTACAGATTTGTATCCATATTCTACAATGATGTCTGCATCCTCAATATACATAGAGTTTCCTCCCATTGTATAAAGGTTCATTGGATTTACACGTCTCATTACAGGATTGCCTCCTAGTACTCCACAATACATAATCTCTTCGCCACTAGTAAGTAAATCTTCAAATGTGCGTAAGAAAGTAAAATCAAAGTCTCCTTCTTTGTATTCTTTCTTTAAGATTTTGTTTGCAGTGATTTCTGCGAGGTCTTGAAATTCGTATGTTCTGTAGTGGTTTAGTTGTTCAAGTTCTTTTTTAATTTGCTCTTCAGAAACTGCTTCTCTTTTAATGATGTCAGTTACTGTAGCAGTAATGTGCTCCATTAATGCTTGCTCTTTTCTTGAAATACTTTCGTTATCGTTTGAAGAGATGTAGGCTTTAAATTCTTTTCGTCTTTTTGAATATTCTCCTAATAGCAAATTAATCTTAGAATTTTCTATTCCTACATGTTGAAGAGAAGCTGGTAAAGATTCTAAATCTAGATTATCAGGGTTAATAAATCTTTCAAAATCTTTAACGTTGATAATATTAGCTCTTAGATTATAATTAGCTTTTTTGTTTTTAAAGTTAGAACGAAGATTAACATCAGATGTTAATAAATGTTCAGCAAAATCAATATTTTTCTTATACCAATTATCGTCTTTTTTACTATCAGATAGTTTCTGTCTAGGGAAACTAATATAGCCTTGCATTTTAATAGGAGAACTCTGACTCATAGTAATAATTTATTTAAGATACAAATCTATGAATAAAAATTTGAACTTGGCGTAATTATAGGGGCCTTTTTTAAAACTCCCATATCTCTCCAATAGGGATCATCTAGAAATGTTTTAGTATTTTCTAGTTTTTTTTCTTGTTCTTTGAACATAGTACTGTCTAACCACATTAACATACCTAACGCAGATACACGGTCAAAGTTGCCGTCCTTGTTCCACATAATTAATTCTGTAATCATTGCAGGAGAATAGAGTGTTTCATATACACGAGTTTCTGAGTTTGATGATATCTTTTCTTGCAACCACGATTTAATCATGTTACGTGCTTCACTGTTTATTGTTCCAGAAGCATTAATCCCTTTAGATGTGTTAGTACCTGCTTTATATGTATCAGTACTTCTTAATTGATAAGGTGTATCTGCTAGTAGATAAGTACATTTATGATGGTCAAAGTGATTATATAATCCAATAAGGTTTTTCTCATACATCCCTATTGCATTGTAGTACATTAACATCTTTCTACAAATCTCATAGAAATCTTTTGCTTCACTTGTTCTACCTGTATACTCAGCAACTACTTGACGTGTGTAACGATTTATAATTATGATAGAAGGTAAAGAACTAGTAGTAGCTAAATCTTTATCTACAACGTCAATTCCTGCAATGTATACTCCTCGAGGAACTATTCCCTCATCACTTTTTTGAGGCTTAACCCATAATTCTATACAGCCAGTTTTCTCTTCATTTTTTCCTATAGGATACTTTCTAATAGGTAGAGCATCCTGAACTGTAATAAATTCTAGTTCATCTTTTTCTCCAAATCTTAAGTGCCCCTTAAATGATGCTTCTGTATACTTAAAGTATTTACCTCCTTCAACTTCAGCTAGTTGTTCTTTAAGCTGTAATGTAGGGAAGAATGCTCCTTCAAGTACAAGGAAAGCTTCACTTGGAACCATTGGTCTATTGATGACTTCTGTTTGGTAAACACGTTGGTCAGTAGATTTTTTAGCTAAAGTTCTATCGTGCTCTATAGCCATGGTAGCTAATTCCATATTAGTTTCCATATTAGGACCCTCTTTAAACTCATTGAGGGTTTTACTAATAGGAACAAAGTATCCAATTTTACCACGGTTCTCAAATATATCCTCGAATTCCACGCAGTTATAATCTGGTGGATTTCTAAAAATAGTTTCTGCGTATAAGGCTGCTTGTCCAGAAACTAAACCTCCCGTACCTAGAGCCCAAATAACAAGGTTTTTCTTTTTCTTAGATGCCTGTAAGGCTTCAATTGCTCCCCAAGATTCTATGATGTTGTACATGAAACCTACCTCATCTAGGGATACTAAATTGGCACGAGTACCATTGGCAGCAAGTGGATTATCTTTAAATGTTCTGTGATATAGTTTTGATTTACTTAAGTTTGCCGTTACAATTTTGTTAGACATAAATGACCCTGAAAATTCAGAGTGTAAAGGTGAAGGCCAAAATTCTTCTCCTTCTGTATACGATCCAGGCAATAGTTCTAAACCTACTTTTACCTTAGCCATTAATGGTTCAGAATATTTAGTGTCAATGGCGCCAATGATAGTTTCAGATGAAGTGTATTGTTTATTTTTTTTTCTGTCTAAGTAATCGTCAAAATCCGTAGCTCCATCAAAAAGAAAGTTATGTGTACTAATTCCTGCAGATGAATATGATTTACCAGAACCACGAGCTTGTATACTCATAAAATGTTTTGCAGAGTTTTTATACAAAGGCTTTCCTAAATCTTTACCATGGTTTTTTCGAAGGTATTCTCTTGCAGGAACATACGTCATAGACTCTGATTCTGCTTGAGTAATTCTTTTAAGCTTAAGAGATATCTCTTTTTCTGGGCCAAACTTTCTATCACATGTGAATTTAGTGTCATTACTAAAACCTGAGAAACCTCTACATTCTTCATAGATAAGAAATAGTTCCCAATCTATATCACGTAGAAAAGGTAGTCCAATAGCTTGTGCTACAGATGAATCATCCTCAAATAAGATATTGTGAAAATTGATGTAGTAGTATAAAGGCCCTGGCATCCATTTTCCAGAAACCCAGTATCCTTCAATACATCTACGTTTGTGTATTAACCAAAAATCCAAACGATCATAATACTCTAAGTCAGGATGAAAGTTTGGAATCTCTTTTATTCGAAAATTGGAATTCTCTATCAACATATTATTCTTCTAAAGCTGGCCATTTGTGTATAGGACAATGTGATGCTAAACTTCTTGTTTTAAATTCTAAAGAACATCCACAAATATTACAGCATGCTTTAATTAGTGCCGCGCATCCGTCAGTCTTTCTTTCAGTGCATTGGTTACATATAGCCATTCTTTCTGCAGCAACTTCTTCTACAAACTTATCCTTGATAAGTGTATTTGTAATACCCTCAAGAATCTCTTTCTTATGTTTCCAAATTTCTGATATCATATGTCTCCTGTGTCTGATAGTGATAAATTTCTTTTTCCTTTCTTTAGAGTCTTTTCTTCTTCGTAGTCCTTTTTAATCTTTTTATAATCTTCAAACATTTTAGGAGTATTAGCTAACATCTTATCAATCTTAACTAACTCATCAGTGTCAGAATCTTCTAACGCTTTTCTATAAAGCTCTTTAATAGAAGTATCTCTCATAGACATAATCTCTCCCCAGTTTCCAAGAGCTCTTTCTGCATCTGAAAGTACTAAATTTTTAAATATAATCACAATATCTTTTACAGAATCCCATTTAAATTTAGGATTCTTTATGAAATTATTTTCAATAATATCAAATTTATTAGGTAGATTATAAAATTTAGACTCAGGATGATAGCAATAATAAAGACCCCACATTACTATAGAGCTTTCTGTTTTATTTTTGCTTTTATCTTTAGAATAGTAAGATTGGAACTCCTTGATAATTAAAAGTTCAGAGTTTACTTCCCAATAATTATTTTCGTGCAGAGCTTTCATTTTTTATTGCTTTAAGTTTTGACCACAATTCTGCAGCAGGCATGTTACATTCAAATTGCATCCCATTAGAATAGACGATGCAAGTTTGTGGATTACTACTTTTTCCAATAGCAGTAATATCATAAAAAGTTACACTAGTTACTTCTTGGTTGTTTATAATCTCTAGGGTGATGTCCATCTTTTTTTAATTTTAAGCAGTGATTTGCGTAGTTTATATTTTTAACATTAGGAACAAACTTTCCAAAGTTATCTACGTGGATAACAGGAAACTTTTCTATGTCATATAAGTCATCTGTTTTTTTATCAGGGTTAGAAATCTCTGTAGCTATCTTCTGAAGAAATAATCCCCAGACTTCTTCTGCCTGGCCAATAGTTAGTCCGTGACGTTTAGCTACATGATGAAGAATTTCTTTTTGTGTCATTTGTTTACAGGTTCTATTGTAATATCAAAATCTTCTTCCTCAATAACAGGTGCTTGTGAAGCATCATGTTTATATTCAGTAGGAGGTTTTATAGCTTCTACAGCTGTTGCCATTTCTTGTCTAAGAGCTTCACTTTCTTCTTGATGCTTTTCTAAAATAGCTTCATCTAGTTCTTGCACAAAAGGCTTAGGTTTCACTGCAGTCATCACTAAATTAACCTCTATTCTAAAACCATCTTCATCAGGAGTAAATAAAAGGTCTTTATGAATCTCATTATTTTCTCCTAGTAAAGGTTTGCCTACAAAAACCTTTTTCTTTAATCGAGAAATGATAATATTAAACTGTTTTTCTTCAATTTTAAGTGCAGTTCTAATTTCTTTTCTAATATCTGTAGATAGAATAAACTTACCTCTTTTTTCTTGAGGAAGCGCTGAGTATTCATTATCTAGCCTAATAAGTTCTGCTAATACATCACGTTCTTGAGGAGTCACATTTAACATGAACCCCATAAATGCTAGAATTTGACGATAAATCTTTCCTTCATCAGTAGGAAGACTAATTACTTTTCTTTGCTTCATCCTTAATCGCTTTTTGTAGTTCAGAATCTACTGCTAACATTTTAGATACTTCGTACCAAGTAGTTAGAGCTCCTTGAACTAGATTAGAAATTACATCTAAGATAACATGAAACTCCATATTTTTAGGGTCAATGTTGTTATCTCTTTGATATCTAAATTGTTGAATATCTCTTTCACCATAACCTGCCTCTTTTACCTTGATATCTACTACCCAACCTTTAATAGGTTCAGCACTTTTACCAAAACTAATATCGTCACATGGATAAGACTTATATCCAAAAGATAATCCTGATGCTAAAGCTTTTTCTGTAGCATTAATAAATGATGTTGCTAAAATCTCTTTAGCAATTGTTAACTTCTCCGCTGTTCCCATTAATTTGTAATTTTAAAATAAATAGAACAGGATTTTCTGCTGCAATAAGATAAGTAAATTCTAATGTTTTACTGTGCATGGCACAATAGTGAATAAACTTCCTTCTTAAATCCTGTTCTTTGTTAAACAATTCTTCAAACTCAGTTGATGTAAACTCTCCAATCTCCATCCCAGTAGCTAAGTCGATAATAATTCTAAATTAATTCTGTATCTGCCTCTTACTTCAGCAGGTATTATGAATCCTCTTTCTTTAAGAGAAGCAATATGTTTGTCTAATCCAGGAGCAGATATGCCTAGTTTATTCATGATATACGTTTTATTTATTTTATCAGCGTACCACAAGTTAGTTTCAAAATTAGCTTGCTTAAGTACCCAATATAATACATGAAACGTTCTGTCATTAGACTTTAAAAGAATACTATCTTTCGTATCTAAATAAACTACAACCATTTTTCTCCCTTTTTTATTTCTATTAAACATTGCAAATATACAAATTTGATAGTACAAATATCAAAATTAATAAGTTACTATCCAAATTTTATAGGAAGATTGTTTTACTTAGATTTCTTTTGAAGAGTTTTTTAGTTGGTATTCTACCATTTTAACGTAGGTTCTGTTGCTTACAGGATAATTTGTGTGACATCCTTTTACTTTACATTGTAAGTAGTAACGTCTTACTCCCATAGGAGTAGTATAGGATTTGGTTACTCTAGGTGTTAGTGATCCGCATTCAGGGCAAGCAAAGTTGTGGTCTCCATATAATTTACCGTAATTAAATTGGGCTTTGCCGTAAGGTCTTAATTTATCAAATACTCTCTCTAGTAATCTAACATCCTCATCACAGTATATCCCCATTTCTTCAAGAGCCTCTGGGTCTTTACTTAAAATGATTCTATCCCATAACTCGTAATTAGTTTCTATTTTTTCACCAACTTTTAAAAACTTACCTAGTTCATCTAATTTATTTGAGTGAAATTTAAATTGAGCTTTAGCTATTTTGAGTGTATCAATGGTTTCATATCTAGGACTCATTTGTATGCCGTGGTAAACTGCTCTACCTCTTATCCACTTTAAATCAAATCTATCTCCATTGTGAGCTACTATTTGATTTGCTTTATTTAACTCTGGTACAAACTTTTCTATTATTTGTTTGTCTGATTGCTCATCGTCCCATGATACTCTGTGGACTTTGTCTTCTCCCTCCCATTTCCAACTTATACAAATAATCTCAGGGTATTTTATAATTTGATGTGGCCCTAATCTTTGTTCTCCTAATCTCCAAGCACTGACAATAAAGTAACTTGTTTCGATATCATAAAATAATCTTTTACGTACACTCATAAGGTTTGAGTTTAAATTCCTCCAAATTTAGTAAATTCTTTTAGAATAGAATGGTTAAAAATAAATTTAATTATTTCTTGACATTACAAAATATTTTAGTTATGAGACGTACTATAGCTCTAGGTATAGTAATAACATACCCCTAGAGGTATGCTGTTACTATAGCTCCAGGTATAATAGTAGCGACGGAAGAACTATAGTAAAATCTTGTAACTTATTCATTCTAAACATTTTACATTTTTAAATAGTAGTATAGGTAAACCTACAACGTAGGTGGCCATACCTATCCCACTATGGATACGGTATTGTCACGATATATTTCCTTTATTTTATACCCCTTATAATTTTATTTTTTAGGGTATGTGATTTCTTAGTCGTGGTTAGAATATACCTATCTTTGAAGTCGAAATTTGCGACCTCAAGAATTCAGCCTTGGTGTTTTCTCAAAAGTGGTTAGTACATTTTTTTACACACCCCATGATATCTCGACAGTGGTTAGTGTATTTTTTTGACACTTTGTAGTTTCGCAGTAGTGGTTAGTAACACAGTCAGCAACCCCCTCTTAATCTTGGACGGGGAACTCTCCCCCCACTAAAAAACCCTTTAGTATGAAACTTCACGCAATTAAAATCGTAGACTGCCCAGTATGGGAGAACGATGAAATGACAGACGCAACAGAACCTCGTGTTCTCGTAGTGTTCAAGGAATCTAAAACTCTTAACGGTCTAGCAACTGGCGCTAGCAAAATTGGCTCTCTATTCCTACACAAAGGAATCACATTGGAGGAAGCTGAAGCTGCATTACCAGTAGACGATGACTACTCAGACCGAGTAGAACTCGTAGCTAAGCCAGGCTCGGACTTCTACAAGGCTGTACTCAAGTGAGTACAGCTTTGCTGACTCCCAATTGTTGGATAAACTTCCTTAAATCCTTGTATAAAGAAGGCGTAATCACTACGAGAGTGTGATACTTTTTCCCTTTTAACTTATTGATACTCAACACTATGGATACTTTAGTCGTTATGTCAGGTGTGGTTACTAATCTCAACTGGATTCTTAACCCTAATGCTTAAAGCATTGATAAGCCATATTCACTAACTGGATATGGCTTAATAAAAAATACTCTCATCCAAGCAGGTAATGTGAGGCTACCAGAAATGGTGTCCTGCTATAAATGTATCACATACTTCAAGGGTTGCAACCTTGTGAGAGTACTAATAAGTAGGTTTGTGTTGCAAATGCAGCAATTTAAGGAAATGTAATTGTAAAGGATCGCAACCTTTTTACAGAGTACTACTACTTATTTATTAATGCACCATTTCTACTTCCCAAGGGTAGACAGTTGTAATCAAGTGAACAGTATCCTTAGTAGAAATACAAGATAGGACAGTATTCCAAGTATTACAACTGAGTGCAGAGGGGTAATTTAACTTAACTTTAAACTTAAAACTATAACTTATGGAAATTTTAATTTGTTGGCTAGCAGTAGCAGCTGTAGTTTACTTGAAATATTATTTATTAATGAAACTTTAATTATATGTTCTCTTTTACATATAAATATTACAGAAATGGAGTAGAATGTGTAACTAATTCACTCTTAGTAGCATTAAGATCTGACTGTGGTTATTTCTTAATGCTTAATGATGAAGATTATTATTATATGAAACGTAAAATATCTTAATATGGAAACTGTTTATTGGACTATGAAGAATGGTCAAAAGATTGATGTTGATACAATGGATATTAAACATTTACGCAATACTCTTAAAATGATTATTAGGAATCAAGTAAGAGTAAATGTATCTGCACCTGTAAAACCTAAGTTTGAAATACAAGGTGAAATAGCACAAAACTTTCTTGAGCAAATGCTTGAAGAAGACTATGATTTAGATTATGATGATGAATATTAAAAACCCTTTAAACAAATAACAGCATGAAAAATATTGCATTAATTCTATCAATAGTATTTGCAATGCTAGTAGTTTTTGGAACTATACTAGCATTAGGAGGTAATTGTATAGGTGATTACTCAATAATAATTGGCTCTATTGGAGCTATATTTGCTTTAAAAAAATTAGATAAAAACCTATCTAAATAAAACAAGGTACAAAGGATGATTTCATACCTCACTGTAGTTCTTGTAGACTTTATAAGTCAGAAAGAATATCCATATTATAGCTTAATGTGGATATTCTTATTATATTTGATTAAATACAAGTTTAACTCTTAAACCCTTTAAGTATGCCAACTTATCAAATAACTATCAAGTTTGCTACAAATGTAGCATTTATGACATATATCGAAGCTCCATGGGAAAATGAAGATATATTAAAAGATTTCTTTTATCAGCAGTTTGAACATGAGCAGCCTGATAAAAATGCTTATTCCGTAGTAAATTTAGAAAAAAATCCAAATGCTTTTATTGAAGCATTATTAGGTAAAGTACCTAAGAAAATTACATTAGAAAGTAGACTTGCAAATAAAGCATTTTGCTATGCAGACAAGTATCAATAATATTGTTTTAAAGGGGGGAAATGCTAGGAAATTGTGAATAAAGTACTAGCATTTTTTTATTCTTTACAAAATCTTTTCTTTGACATAATAGACACAGTTGTTAGCATCGTCAAAAAAATACAACTAGTCATTATTTTATGGATACTAAGGATTGCTCTGCCTTATTATCCAAGACTTTATAAGTCTGAACTGGGAGCATAGTGTATATATAAAAAATCGTTTAAAAAAATCATTATGAAAAATTTAGTTTTAGAATCAGCAAAAGCAGTAAAAGGTGGAAAAGTTCAACTTTGTTTCTCTCAAATCGTTCAAACAGGTCGTACTAATACTTCAGTATTAGGAATTTTAAATGCAAGCGATGATCGCTTTGCTCAACAAAAACCACGCTTCTGCTGGGTAACTGCTGAACCAACAGACGTTCAAAATACATTTGGTATTGACGTTTCTGGATTAGTAGAAGGTGAAACTATTGAGATTGGTATGGAAAACCCAACAATCAATGGAAATGCACTTAATATTCAAATCCTTGAGACAATTGAGGGTACTGAGTATGAAGTTGCAAACTTTGCTAAAACAGCAAAACGTGCAGGTAAAGACGGAGATTTCATCAAAACAAAAGATGGAATGTTCATTTATCAAAGAACTTCTTTGGTGATGGGTGATGCAAATCACGTATTGATTGAAGAAACAGTACGTGTTAAAGCTGATGATGCTTCAGCTACTATTAATGAGGCATTTGGTGCTTAATTAATTTCATAAACATGAATTTAAAGGGGGAGATACTTAATCGTATCTTCCTCTTTATTTTCTTAAAAAAAATTTGACGTTTTTACTTGAATATTTATGAAGATAAAATCAAAACCAAGAGTAACTCTGGAAGAAATAGGGCTTTATTTAAGAACAATCGAAATAGATTATAAGCCAAAAAACAATGCTCATAGAGCTAAGTTAATAACTGAATATTTTCCTGTAATATGTTTAGAAGAAGATGTAGATAACTACGAAGAACTTTGTAATATACGTCAAGAAATAGTAGAAGATTATGAATTAGAAGACCGTAGACACAATTATTTTCAATCATTAAATACAAAAAATCCTTTTTTATGAAAAAATTAATTTTACTAATAATGTTGATTGTTCCCATATTGGGAGCAGCACAATGGAGTTACGAAATTGTAGATAACGGTTTTGATGAGCCTTATAAAATTGCTTACACTAAAAAAACAGATGGAGCTTTTCTTAAAATGGAAAATATTAATGGAAGCATTATTTTTTACATTCAAGGAGAATACTTTTGTGATACAGAAGCAGAAGTAGTACTAGCTTTTAAAACTTTAGGAAGCTATCAAAGATATAATACTATTGGTACAGTATCTAATGATGGTAATGCTATTTTTTTAGACCCTGATTTAGCTAATAGTGAAGCAAATTATCAATTTTTACACTGTGATATATTAAGAATTAAAATTGTAGAAGGCTCATGTGCTGAACAAATTTATGAATTCAATATGACAGGAAGTACTAGAGCTTTTAATTATATGAAATAATGCCAGATATATCAATGTGCCAAAACACAGCTTGTCCATTAAGAGAAGTATGTTATAGGTTTAAAGCTGTACCTAATGAACGTCAGGCATATGCAAATTTTGAACCTGATGATGATGGAAAATGCGAGTATTTTATAAAACTAAAAAAAGAAACATGATAGAAAAAGTAACAAGAAAGACTTTTACTATTAGGGAATCAGGAAGATCTAGTGATTATATTACTCCTTCATTTGGTTATGGATGCCTGTTAAAGTGTGGTTATTGTTACATGAAAAGACATAAACCTGAAGGTTTAAGTATTGCTAAAAATGTAGGAGATATACTCACCAGCATTAATGACCATGCATATTTCTATTCTGATGTAGAAAAGCCTAATCAAACTGATGCAGAATATATCACCTATGATATAGCTTGCAATGAAGATTTTGCTCTGCATTCTAAGTATTACAATTGGGAATACATCTTTGAGTTCTTTAGAGACCATCCTGTTGCTAAAGCAACATTTGCTACTAAGATTATACCTATTAACTTTCTAAGTTTTGACCCTCAGAATAAAGTTAGGATTAGATTTAGTCTTATGCCTCAAAAGATATCTGATGTTTTAGAGCCCAAAACTAGTAAGATTATAGACAGAATCAAAGCAATTGATGCATTTATAGATGCTGGATATGATGTGCATGTAAACTTTTCACCTGTAGTAATTTATAAAGGTTGGGAAGAAGACTATGAAGAGTTATTTCATATGCTAAATGATTATGTAGACTATAAATCAACAGTAAAAGCTGAAGTTATATTCTTGACTCATAATGAAAAAAAGCATTTGTATAACTTAGAAAACAATATTTCTGGAGAAGAATTAATGTGGACACCTAGTATTCAAGAAAGTAAAACTTCTCAATATGGTGGTAAAAATGTAAGATACAGATATGACCTTAAAAAAGATTTTATTAGTAATTTTATAAAAATCCACGATGAAATAATTCCTTGGAATACAATTAGGTATTGTTTTACTTTTTTAGTACTTTTATCTCAAATTATATAATATGGGAACAAAAGAATTAGACATCAAAGGACAGAAATTTAATAAATTAACAGCAATTAAATATGTTGGTAATGAAAAATGGGAATTTGAATGTGAATGTGGAAAGATTATTATAAAAACAACTAGTGATGTAAAAAGAGGCAAAACAAAATCTTGTTCCAGAATATGTACTACAGGAAATCCTAGTAAACACCCTTTATACCAAACCTGGGATGGTATTAAAAAAAGATGTTATCAAATTGGAGCAACTGGATATAATAATTATGGAGGCAGAGGTATTAAAATGTGTGATGAATGGAAAAATTCATTTTGGACTTTTGTATTTGATATGGGTAATAAGCCTTTTATAGCTTCAACACTTGAAAGAATTGATAATAATTCTGATTATTGTAAAGAAAATTGTATTTGGGCAAGTCCTAAAGAACAGGCTTCAAATAGAAGAAATAATATTTATATTACTTATCAAAATAAAATCTATACACTTTATAGTATTTGTAACCTTTTAAAACTTAAACACAGTACAATTTATTGGAGATTACAAAAAACTAATTTATCTCCTCAAAAATATTTTGAAAAGAATATTTTTTAAAATATTAACCTGCTGAAGATAGACATGGTGATTTTATACTCTTAGGCAGTATCTAATTGCTTTTATGCACGCCAAGTAACGTGGTAATGTGTATTGGACGGTGAGTCTAAATATCTTTCCTCTCTGCAGAGCGACATAAGAAAGAATCTCATTCCACTTGGGGACAGGTTAAAAAATTGTAAGTAGATGACCATGAAGCGCAACTAAACAAACTAAAAGTGCCCACGGTAGTACATGGATCAGGCACTTTATCTACTTATATTGTGTTGTTCCCTTGAGAAAGGAGGTATTGATAAAAAAGGAAGTTGTTAAAAGTAACAATATGCTTACAACACAGAGGACTTCTCATCCTTAAGACACATAAACTTCAGTTCCCGCACAGCAGTGAGATGGGCTAAGTTATATACAATTTCTCGGAGCTGGAAGTAGAAAGCTGAAGAATGTGTTTTTATAGTCAGGTGGCGGAATGGTAGACGCAACCAATTGAAGGGTCGGAGATAGTGGGAACCTAGTTGTTCTAGTTGTGAACCCCTCCATACAGGTTCAAATCCTGTCCTGACTACGCCTTTGCAGTATGGGTAATATAGAAGCTGTAAGGTCTATGGGGTATTGCCGCCCTCGATAGATAGTGTAGTGGTATGCTACGTTTTAGCTACTCAATGCTAAATGACAGCGTGGAAAGACACGCATATAGTCAGGTGGCGAAATGGTAGACGCTATCGTTACAAAGGTAGAATGGTAAATAGTTTACGCTCCATTCATATAGGTTCAAGTCCTGTCCTGACTACGGAGTCTGAAGTAACAGATACCTTACTCCCATATGGCACTCAGTCCGTTAAGCTGGGGAAACAGGTTGACTGCTAGGAAAGACTAGTGTAGGCTATTCCTCTAGTGGAAAGATACTATTTTATAGTAAACCCATGGTTCGATTCCATGGATAGCCTCTCATGTTTCATGGTGGTTACATGTTGGCAGTCGGGAGTGGTTACTCGGCTGCCTTTTTCTAAAATTAAATCAAATGGTAAGAAGACAGATAGTATCAATACTCATGCTGATGGTGCTTGTAGCATTTCATCTAGCATGCATTAAATTCACGTTATGGTTAGTAAGTATTTAATTATACCAATAGGTATAGCCTTATTCCTAACGACTAGGCACGAGGTGAGGTATGTAGAACGAGAGGTCTACGTACAGAAAATTATTCCAAAGACAGAGTTCAGTCCTGACAACCTAATAAAAAAACTCAAGCGAATGAACATCAGGCACTATAAGGTAGCGTACGCCCAGGCCTTACTAGAGACCGGTCGGTTTACCTCAAGCATGTTTGCTAGGAACAACAACTTGTTTGGCATGAAGGTGAGCCGTCAGAGGGCTAACACGTGTAGTGGTGAGGTGATGGGTCATGCCTACTATAGGACGTGGGAGGAGTCGGTGGTTGACTATGCTCTGTACTACAACAAGTACTTGTCTCGGATGAGCGAGGATGAGCTGTATAGCTACATGGGCAGGAACTATGCGGAGGACAAAAATTATGTAACTAAATTAAAACAAATAGTATGCGAAGTAAAATAATCAAGGACAAGGACGGGAAGTATTTCGTCATGACGAAGGGACGATTCTTCTTTAATCGTTGGAGGTATGCACGTAGCAAGTTTGACAAGCTCGTGCTGGAGTTCAAGTCTGTAGCTCAGGCTGAGGAGTATATAGTGTACGGCAAGGAGCCAAGCAGGGTGAAGGTATGCAAGTAGGGTCAGTTGTAAAATGCATCGATGATTCGATCAAGGCTGAGGAGATAGTGTTCGTCAGTAAGGCATATCGGCAGTGGGTTAAGAAGGACATGGAGTACACTGTTCGCCAAATCTTTGACAACGAGGGCATAGTGACTGGATGTGTGCTTGAGGAGATTGTCAACGGCCCGATACCTCAGAAGTTATTGGGCGGTAGATGGCAGGAGCCTGCGTTCAGGCTGTCACGTTTTGTTGAATGTGAAGAAGTTGAGCAGATGAGAAACGAATATATTAAAGAGATGATATGAAAGCAACACGAGAACGAAGAGTAAAGCAGTTGATTAAAGAAGATTGGAAAGAACGAAAATTAACGAGAAAAAGTACTATAGATGATAATAGATTTAATTATAAAAACAACGAAGAAGGAGCATGACAGATATAGAGAGTTATATAATGAGAAACACAGAGATCGAGCCGGAGGACTTGTCTCTGTACTTCACGTGCAAGAGGTACAAGGGTAAGTACTTCGCTCAGATGAAGAAGGAGGCCGTTAAGCACCTTAGATTGATGGGCATGACCCACATGCAGATAGCACCGATAGTAGGCTATGCACAGCACTCGATGATATCGCATGTGCTGAACACACATGTAGACATCGAGAGGGACAATTTGAACATCATCAGAGAGAACTGGCAAGCATGGGTTAGGAAGGGTCTGTACCCGAAGACTGGCAGAGATTCGTACGGATACACGGAGATTAAACTAGTAACAAAGGAAGAGTTATGAAAGGATTTATTAAGCGTTACTATGGTGATGACATCGTAAATGGAAAGGGTTTAGAGGACATGCTTAAGGCATACAGAGAGGAAGTCATTAAAGAGATTGAAAGCAAAAAGATGAAAGCAAAACTGATTAAAGAAAATGGAACATATTTTTTAAAAGGAGATGGTATTCCTAACCCTGCTAAATTAAACTTTTATAACTGTGATGAGATATTTGGAGTATTTGATGTTGAGAAGTTGGCTGATGAATATTGTATTCATGAACCTAAAAATGTAATAGAATTAAGAGATGTTAATCTTATTAAACTAGGTTTTAGAGATGGCTTCAACAAAGCAATGGAGTTGAATAAAAACAAGGTGTTTACTTTAGGTCAACTTAAAACAGCTATGGATATGGCAAGAGTTATTATTAATGATAAATATGCACATAGCGGAGAAGAAATATTTCAATCCCTCCAACAACCAACAGAAATTGAAGTGATGAT